>Ga0208127_1000021_pt1 | contig 69658 bp, 61 predicted proteins | sample ETNtaG_6_FD_185751 | JGI IMG/M metagenome (GOLD analysis project Ga0208127, IMG submission 185751) | Marine microbial and viral communities from oxygen minimum zone, Eastern Pacific Ocean - ETNP201306SV45 (SPAdes) (version 2) | ecosystem: Environmental > Aquatic > Marine > Oceanic ... | reverse complement strand
TAAATTACATGGTCATTTGTTTTGTTATTTCCAACAACTGAAATTTTATTAAAATAAGCAGGTTTGCCTTCGTTAATTCTTATTTCCAAATCTATAACATTCCCATCTGCATTTACTTCAACAGGCGTAACGGATGAAAATAGGTATCCGTTATTTTGATAAAGGTTACTTAGATCATCCGCATCAGGATCAGATCTGTCAGCAATTCTTTTTTCTAACTCAACACCATTGTAAGTATCACCTTCCTTAATTTTTAAAATCTGATTAAGTTGTTGGTCAGTATAAACACTGTTTCCTAGGTATTCTATTTTCCCAAAGGTGTATTTTGAACCTTCAATTAATGAAATTGAAACATCAATTTGTTGATCATCGTTATTTAAAATGGTGTCAGAAACTATTCTAGCATCTCTAAATCCATTTTCTTTATACTTATCAACTAAACTAGCTAAATCTTCTTTGAAGTCATCCGGAACATATTTGGATCTCTTAAAGATCCTGTAAAATTTCCTTCTTTTGGTATTTTTCATTGCCTTTTCAAGGGTTTTGGCGTTTAGTTCATTAATCCCTTCAAAACTAATTTCGTTAATCTTAATTTTATTGCCCTTTATAATGTCAAGAGTCATTTTAACTTTAGATTTTTTTGAGGAATCAATTACTTCCTCCGTTTTGATGATTACTTTGGCATTTAAAAATCCTTTTTTACGGTATTTATTTTCTAAATAATTTTTTGTTGTTGTGATCAAATTTTCGGTTACTTTAACCCCAGTTTGAAGTTTATTTTCTTTTATTATCTCTTCAAATTTTCTTTTTTTAACTCCTGTAATTTGTAAATCAGTCAATTCAGCCAAATCGTATAATTCGATATCTAGATCAATAATTCCATCTTCAACCTTGGTCTGATAGATATCAACTGAACTAAAAAGGTTTGATCCCCATAATTTTTTAATTGCATTACTAAGCTTTTCTCCGGGAATACTTATAGCATCACCCTCTCTTAAACCAGAAAACGTTACAATGGTTATTGGACTAAATGAGGTATTACCGGAGACCTCAATCTTACCTACAGTATATCTTTCAGTATTATTTTGTGATATAGTTAGGTTGGTATTTAAAAATAATAGAATAAGTAAAGTTGACTTAGCTACTAAAAAAATATTTTTATTTAGAACTTTTATTTTATTTAATCTGTTCACTAGTTTTTCCAAATCTTCTTTCTCTGTTTTGATAACTAACTATAGCCTTGTATAAATCTTTTTTTCTAAAATCCGGCCATAATTTTTTTGTAAAGTACAGCTCAGAGTAGGCAATCTGCCAAAGTAGAAAGTTACTGATTCTTTTTTCACCACTGGTTCTAATCAGTAAATCTACATCTGGTAAATTACGGGTGTAAAGATGGTCATTTATTACGGTTTCATCAATATTTTTTGAAGAAATTATGTTATTTTTAACTTTATCAGATAGTTCTCTGACAACATTTACTATTTCGTTTCTACTTCCATAGCTTAATGCAAGTGTTAAAGTCAGTTTTGAATTTTTCTTTGTCTCTACTTTAACTTTTTGTAAATAATTACTAATTTTTTTTGGAAGTCTAGTTAGATCTCCAATGGTTTCAAATTTAATATTGTTTTTATTTAGGGTTTTCAATTCGTCCTTAAGAGATAAAAATAACAGCTGCATCAAAAAATCAATTTCTAATTTAGGTCTATTCCAGTTCTCAGTTGAAAAAGCATAAAGCGTTAAATTTTTAATCCCAAGTTCAACGCAACACTCAACAATTTTTTTAACAGATTTTCTACCTTCACGATGACCATTCTCTCTTCTTAGCCCTCTTTTTTTCGCCCATCTACCATTACCATCCATGATGACAGCTATATGTTGAGGAACATTGTTTTTGTCAATTCTTTTTTTACTCATTTTCCAATATTACAATAACACGGATCTCTACCAAATGTATACGTCAGACTAAAGGTAGAAAACATATACCAATCATCGTTGTTAATATTTCCAAAATTATAATTTATGTTATTGTTTGATATATTATTTCCGTCAATGTTATCTGTAAAAGTATATCTAGCTCCAACTTCAAATGAAATTATTATTTTATCATAAGGCCTGTATTTAAAGCCAACTACCATTGGTATTCCAAAAGTTGATTTATTTTTTTTTGAATTAATTAATGCGTTATTTATCAAAAGGTGTTCATTATAAGAAGTGTATATTAAACCAGAATATATATATGGAGAGAATAATATATCAAAATCATGAAGGTCGAAATCAAAAAAATTAAATTCCATCCCTAATGATATTTCATTTATTGGAGTTTCAAAATTATAGCCTCTTTCAATTCTTCTGGGATCACTTGAATCTAAATCGTCGGCAGCTAATGTTGATTTGACATATGAAATTCTATAAGAGTGTCTGGGACTCCTATTCCATTTAAAAACACCACCAAATAAATTTTCATTAGGATTGATAAACGTTGTGCTTCCGACATCACCTATAAAATTTGATTTTCCAAAAGTAAATCCGACTTCATATATCTGAGAAAAGGAAACATGAGTAAATAGGATAAAGAATAATATTTTAAGATAGTCGTTCAAAATAATTTTGTTTTTAAATAAACTAAAATCAATTAAAATTATTGTTCAGTTCTTCTGTCTTTACCCCACATTAATTTTTCTCTCAGAGTATTTAGATAGCTATCCTCGTCAAATTCGATCATTTTTAGAAAATAAGAAGCTTTAGAAATATTTACTTTTGAATCTACACTAGCCGAAAATATTTGTGAATCAACAGAAATAAAACATTCATTTTCCCTTCCGTTAACCTTAATTTCAATATGTTTATCATCAGAAATCACAAGTGGTCGAGCGTTTAAATTGTGAGGTGCAATAGGCGTTAAAACAAGATTTTTGCTATCAGGCATTATTATTGGCCCTCCACAACTAAGCGAATAACCAGTAGACCCTGTCGGAGTTGAAACTATTAATCCATCTGCCCAATATGTATTAAGGTATTGACCATTTAATTTTGTATCTATTGTAATTAGGGAGGTGGTGTTTTTCCTAGAAATAGAAATTTCATTTAAAGCATTCTTTATTTTACCTTCAAACTCTACTTGAATAATTGTTCTTTCAGAAATCTTATATTCTGATTCCTTGAGTTTTCTTAAAATTGAATCTATTGAATCCAAAGGTGAATTTGCTAAAAAACCAAGCCTTCCTTTGTTAAGTCCTATTATTGGAATTGACAATTTACCTATTTCATTTGCAGATCTTAGAATGGTTCCATCACCGCCAACAGAAATAACATAATCATATTCATTTGTAAGTTTTTCAACCTTACTAAAATCAAAATTTTTACTATTTGGAAGTTTATTAATTAAATCAAATGACTCGCTGTCAATATCAAAATCTAAGTTGTGTTTTTTAAGACTTTTAAAAACAGAAAATATATGATTATTATTTTCTTTAGGATCTAATTTTGTAAAAAGTGCAAACTTCAAAATTTTTGTCTAAAATTACGGGCAATTAAACTATCAAAATTAAGTAAAAATAAATTAGTTTTGCGTAAAATATTTCATATAAAATATACCTATGACAAAGCTTAGTGTTAACATTAATAAAATAGCTACTCTAAGAAATTCTAGAGGTGGAAATTATCCAAATGTTTGTCAGTTTGCCGTTGATATTCAAAATTTTGGAGCCCAGGGTATAACCGTTCATCCAAGACCTGACGAAAGACACATTAGGTATAAAGATGTTTATGATTTAAAACAAATTGTAACTACTGAATTTAATATTGAAGGAAATCCAATTGATAAATTTGTAAAAATGGTAACAGATGTTAAACCAACCCAGGTTACATTAGTGCCTGACGCTATAGATGCAATTACTTCAAACTCTGGATGGGACACGATTAGCAATAAGAATATGCTTAAAGAAATTGTTAATGAATTTAAATCATTTGGAATTAGAACTTCTATTTTTTTGGATCCAGATATTAAATTTGTAGAATCGGTCTGTGAGATTAACCCTGACAGAGTAGAGCTATACACAGAAGATTTTGCCAGAGAATTTTCCCTAAATAATTTTAAGGCAATTCATAATTACTCTGAGTGTGCAAAAGAAATTAACCTTGCTGGAATCGGAATTAATGCCGGTCATGACCTTTCGTTAAATAATATCAAGTTCTTCAAAGAAAATATTGACAACCTTCTTGAAGTTTCAATTGGACATGCTCTTATTACTGAGAGTTTATATTTTGGTTTAGAACAAACCATCAAAAAGTATCTTGAATATTTATCTTAGATTATGCTTCTTCATTCAAAAATTATTGGAGATTCTGACAACCACGTATTAATTTTACATGGTTTTTTGGGGTCTGGAGATAATTGGATATCAATAGCTAGAAAATTAAATATTGAAGGATTTACTGTTCATTTAATTGACCAGAGAAATCATGGTAGAAGTTTTCATTCAGACAACTTTGATTATGAATTCATGAGCAATGACTTATTAGAATATATAAACCACCATAATATAAAAAATCCAATATTAATTGGACACTCAATGGGCGGGAAGACTGTTATGAAATTTTCTTTAAAATTTCCAAAATTAGTACATAAGCTTTTTGTTTTAGACATATCTCCCAAAGAATATCCTGTTCATCATCAACAAATTATAAATTCATTGATTAGTATAGATTTTAGCAAGTTGGATACAAGAAAAAAAATTGATGCTGAGCTTAGAAAATCAATAGAACAACAGGGTCTAAGAAATTTTCTTATGAAAAATGTTTACAGAAAGGATAATAAAATATTAGATTTTAGATTCAATTTAAATTGTCTCTCCAAAAATATTGCTAGTATCAGTGAAGAGGTTAATTCAGACAATAAATTTATCGATGAAGTATATTTTTTTAAGGGCAGCCTTTCAGAATACATTATGGATGAAGATAATGCTTTGATTTATAAACTTTTTCCAAATTCTAAATTTATTAAAATACAAAATGCTGGTCACTGGCTTCATGCTGATAATCCAAACGATTTTTTGTCTGAATTATTAAGATTAATCAGATGATAAATAGCAGTTTTTCACTTTGAGAGCTGTAAAAAAAACAGTACTTTCGCAGACCAATTTATATTAAATGAAAATTTCTGTTAACAAAAAAAATAAGCTGTCTGGAATTATTTCAATTGAAGTAGAAAAAAAAGACTATGAGCAAAATGTTCATGATGTACTCAAAAGATATTCAAAAACTGCAAATATTCCTGGTTTTAGAAAGGGGTTTGTTCCGATGGGTCTAGTTAAGAAGCAATATGGAAACGCTGTCAAGGTTGATGAAATAAATAAATTATTAGATTCTAGCTTGAAAAAATATATACAAGATGAAAAGCTTGATATTTTAGGGGGACCAATCCCATATACTGATAATGAAATTAATTGGTCTTCTGAATCAATTAATTTTGATTTTGAAATAGGATATACACCAGAATTTAAGGTTAATTTAAAACCTAAGAAACCCATTACTAAATACGAGGTCAAAGCTGACAAAAAGATGGTTGATAATCAGATAAAAAATATCCAATCTCAGTATGGTAAATTGATTTCAAGAACAGTTGTCGAAAAAAAATCTGAAATAACATCAAATTTTTCATCTGATTCTGGAGAAATTAATAACTCTAGCATGTTTAAAACAGAAAGTCTAAAACCTTCTTTTTTAAAGAAAATATTAGGTTTAAAAGTTGGTGATGAATTAAAAGAAAACGGATCAAAAATTTTCAAGGAAAATTATGAGCTTTCAAGAAATCTAAAAATAGAATTAGAAAAAGCTAAAACATTCAAAAATGAGGTTTTAATTAAAATTGAAGAAATTAACGAAAGAGAATTGGCAGAATTAGATCAAGACTTATTTGATAAGGTATTTGGTAAAAACTCGGTTAAGACTGTAACTGAAATGAAAAAGAAACTTTCTGAAGATTTTGTTAAGCAATTTCAGAATCAAGTTGATCAGAAATTAATGAATGATACTATTGAATATTTAATTGATTCAACAAAAATTATCCTTCCTGCTGATTTTTTGATTAAATGGATGCAATTGAATTCTGAAAAGAAGATTACTATTGAAGAGGCAAAAGCAGAATATGATAAATCTGAAAAAGGAATGAAATATCAGTTGATTGAAAGTAAATTAATCATTGACAATAATTTACAAGTGAATTTTGAGGATTTAAAATCTTTCACAACAGATTTGATAAAAAATCAAATGCAACAATACGGCCAAGCCATTCCTGATGAGAAAGAATTGGATGGAATAGTTGCTAGAGTTATGAGTAATAAAGATGAAATAAAAAGATTAACCGAGCAATTAACAAGTAGTCGAATTCTAAACTTTTTTAAAGACAATTTTAATTATAAATTAAAAAAGGTTAGCTATGACGAGTATTTAAAAGAAGCATATCCATCGTAATTCTTATATTTATAAACAATAAAACCTATAATTATGGACTTCGGAAAAGAGTTTAAAAAATTTGCAATAAAGGATCAGGGAATTAGCAGTACTTACTACAATGACATTGTTAGCAGTATGTTCCCGAGAGGGCTTACCCCTAATATTATAGAGGAAAGACAGATGAATATTGCAATTTTTGATGTTTTTTCCAGGTTAATGATGGATAGAATCATTTTCATGGGTACTGCAATTAATGACCAAGTAGCAAATATTATACAGGCTCAATTGTTATTTTTAGAGAGTACTGATTCAACAAAAGATATTCAGATTTATATTAACTCACCTGGAGGTAGTGTTTACGCTGGCCTAGGTATTTATGATACAATGCAATTAATTAAGCCTGATGTTGCAACAATTTGTACAGGTATGGCTGCCTCAATGGGCGCTGTACTTTTGTGTGCTGGAGAAAAAGGAAAAAGAAGCGGATTAACTCATTCAAGGGTTATGATACATCAGCCATTAGGTGGTGCACAAGGACAAGCAAGTGACATTGAGATTACAACAAGAGAAATTCTTTCCCTTAAGGAGGAGTTATATAAAATCATAAGTAAACACACTGGTCAAGATTACGAAAAGGTTTATGCCGATAGTGATAGAGATTATTGGATGAAAGCTGACAAAGCCTTAGAATACGGTATGATTGATGAAATTCTAACTAAAAGCTAGAATAAATGAGTAAGTCTGATTTACAATGTTCATTTTGCGGAAAGAAAAAAGATCAAACTAGCTTACTTATTGCTGGAATTGATGCTCATATTTGTGATTTGTGCATTGAACAGGCAAATGGTATCATTTTACAGGAAAATAATAACGTTGAAAGCAGTAATAAAAAATCAAAACTTGAACTCTTAAAACCTCAACAAATTAAACTTTTTTTAGACGATTACATTGTAGGTCAAGATTATACAAAAAAAGTAATTTCTGTTTCAGTTTACAACCATTACAAACGGATCAATCAGGAAACAGAAAATGAGGTAGAAATTGAGAAAAGTAATATTATCATGGTTGGTCAAACAGGTACTGGAAAAACTTTGATAGCCAAGACAATTGCAAAGATGTTAGATGTACCTTTAGCAATAGTTGATGCTACTGTTCTAACTGAGGCTGGATATGTTGGTGAAGATGTTGAGGGAATCCTAACCAAACTTTTACAGTCTGCTAATTATGATGTTGAAAAAGCTGAAAAAGGAATCGTCTTTATAGATGAAATTGATAAAATTGCTAGAAAGAGTGATAACCCTTCAATAACAAGAGATGTGTCAGGTGAAGGTGTTCAACAAGCATTGCTAAAATTATTAGAGGGAACTGTAGTAAATGTACCTCCTAAAGGCGGAAGAAAACATCCTGATCAAAATTTCATCGAGATTAACACAGAAAAAATTCTATTTATTGCTGGTGGAGCGTTTGATGGAATTGAAAGACACATATCTAGACGTTTAAATTTAAATGTTATTGGTTACAAGAGTGTTGGTAAAGATTCAGTTTCTAAGTCTAACATACTAAAACATATAAACCCTAAAGACCTAAAAGAATTTGGTCTAATCCCAGAAATTATTGGAAGACTTCCAGTAGTAACATATATGAATCCACTCAATAAGGAAGCACTTCTTAATATTCTTACTGAACCTAAAAATGCACTGATTAAGCAGTACGTAAAATTATTTGAAATGGATAATATTACTTTAGAGTTTAAAAAGGATGCTCTAAACTATATTGTAAATAAAGCCATAGACTATAACTTGGGAGCAAGAGGCTTAAGATCACTTTGTGAAGAAATTTTAAATGATGCAATGTTCAACCTTCCTGGAAGTGAAGTAAAAAAATTAGTTGTAAATAAAAAATATGCAGAGCAGCAATTATCAAGAGTTAGTTTTGAAAAACTAAAAGCAGCCTCTTAGTCGTTTAGTTCAATTAAGCTTTCAATAAAGGTTCTTTCATTTGAAAGTCTTGGTACTTTATTTTGACCTCCTATTTTATTGTTTATACTCAACCATTTAAGAAAAACCCCTTTTTTAGAAACAATAATTTCAGGTTCTTTTAGAGTAAAATCATTATATCTCTTAGCATCATAATCAGAGTTTTCAGACCTTAATCTTCTGTCTATGATTTCAGCTAAATTAATATTTTCTGGCGGGTTATTTTTAAATTCTATAAACCACTGATGAGCGCCTTTTTTATTTTTTTGCATAAAAATCGGAGCAACTGTATAATCAACGATTTCAAGATTGTATTCCGATGATATTTTATTGATAACATTATCAGTATTTTCAATGATTACCTCTTCACCAAACACATTAATATAATGCTTAGTTCTTCCTGATACTATTATTTTATATGGACTTAGAGAAGTGAACTTAACTGTATCACCAATTTTATACCTCCATAAACCAGCATTTGTGGTTATTAATATTGCATAATTTACATCTTTTTCAACCTCACCTAGCGGTACGATCTTTTCATCTTTTGAGCCATAAGTTTTCATCGGAATAAATTCATAAAATATTCCATAATCTAACATAAGTAAAAGTTCATTAGAATTATTTTCATATTGAATAGCAAAGAATCCTTCTGATGCATTATATATCTCATAATATTGCATTGACTCGTTATTAATAATATTGTTGTATTGATTCAAATAAGGCTTAAAGCTAACTCCTCCGTGGAAATAAACTTCCAAATTTGGCCATATATCAGATATATATTTTTTATCACTTTTTTCTAATATTTTATTTAATAGTACAAGCATCCATGATGGAACACCAGCAAGACTTGTTACATTTTCATTTTGAGTTTCATTTATGATTGCATCTATTTTATAATTCCAATCATCCATCAGAGATGTTTTATTACTTGGTGTACTACTAAATTCAGCCCAAAAAGGCATATTATCAATAAGAATTGCTGATAAATCCCCATAGAAGGTGCCATTTTTTTCATACGGACTTTTACTTCCACCCAATCTCAGACTTTTCCCTGTAAAAAGCTGAGAATTTGGATTATTATTTAAATACATACAAAGCAAATCTTTTCCAGCAGCATAATGACAATCTTCAAGTGATTCATCACTTACAGGAATAAATTTACTTTTAGCGTTTGTTGTACCGCTTGATTTAGCAAACCATTTAATTTTTGAAGACCAAAAAATGTTGTTTTCACCTTTTCTAGCCAAATCTATTTTATCCGCAAATTGTTCGTAACTAAATACAGGCACTCTTTTAGAAAAATCGTTATAATTTTTAATTGATTTGAAATCAAACTTTTGCCCAATAAATGTATCTTTTGCTGAATTAACAAGGTTTAAAAGTATATCGTTTTGTACTTCATTAGGATACTTTAAAAATAAATCAATTTGATGCATTCTTTTTTTAAGAAACCAAGAAGCTATCGAATTAATTAATGGAATTGGCATCTTTTTTTGTAATTTACTTTTTTTAAAATTATGAAATTTTATGCATTTTGAAGGATTAGCAAAAAAAATGACAACTGAGTTGTCATCAGAGGTAAATTATTTTATTGAATTTGAAAATAGCTTCATACATTTAAATCAATTTTTAGAAAAATCACTTACAATCGAATGCAAAGGTTATAGTTGTCTTTCTTGTTCATCAAATGAAGAAATTTTTAGGCAAGGCTTTTGTAAAAATTGTTTTTTTGAAAGTCCGCTAGCCGGAGATTGGATAATTAAACCTGAACTTAGTAAGGCTCATTTAAATATTGCTGATCGAGATCTTGAATATGAAAAGAAAATTCAACTTCAACCACATATTGTTTATTTGTCTAATACTGGTTCTGTTAAGGTAGGTATTACTAGAAAATCACAAATCCCACATCGTTGGATTGATCAGGGAGCTCATGAAGCAATAGAGTTACTTGAAACTCCAAATAGATTTCTAGCTGGAACCGCTGAAGTTGCTTTGAAGAAGTATATGAGTGATAAAACGAATTGGAGAAAGATGTTAAAAAATGAAAGAGACAATGTTAATTTGACAAGTTTCAAAGAACAAGCAAAAACGTATATCCCTAGTAACTTAATCCATTATTTTAATGAAAAAAGTAAAGTTTTAAATTTAAATTTTCCTGTAAAAAAATTCCCACAAAAACCCGTTTCGATTAAACTCAAAAAACAATCAAAATTTTCAGGAAAGTTAATGGGAATCAAGGGCCAGTATTTAATTTTTGATGAAGATAAAGTTCTAAATTATAGAGCGCACGAAGGACATCTCTTCAGTATTACTGTTGATCCTTAGTCTATATTAATTTCTTCATTTATATCTAGATTGAATTTTCTTCTGAATAGAAAAACTCCTAAGTATAAGAAGGGTGTATCTATTAGAGCAACCAACACTTTAAATAAGAAGCCTGAAATTAATAGTCCTAAAAACTGATCCCAAGACAATACATTTGTAATACATAATAAAAATAGAATAGTAAAAGTATCAACAAACTGAGAGAAGAAAGTGGAAAAATTATTTCTTAACCATAACATTTTACCTTTGGTTAAGTTTTTCCAAAAATGATAAACATGAATATCAATGTATTGAGCAAACAAATAACTAAGCATACTTGAAAGTACAGCTATAATTGTACTTCCAAACACCTTTGTAAACAATATATCATCAACAGGAGAATTTTCCATTGCTGGAACAGAGTCAGCAATATAAATTATGAGAGTTGAAAATATAGCAGCAAAAATACCAACTGTGACTACTTGATTTGCTTTCTTTTTACCATAAATCTCACTGATTAAATCGGTTATTAAAAATGTAATTGGATAAGGAAGTATCCCAACAGATAAATAAAAGAGTTTTTCATCAAAAATTTCTAGATCAATCGGATGCCAGTAAAAAAACTTTTGAAAAATCAGGTTCGAAACTACTAATGATGTGATAAATAGAGAGGCCAGAATTAAATATATTTTTTGAGCTAATATTTTTTTTTCTGGATTCATTAATTTGTCTTTAATCAAATATAGTAAATCAATTTCTTTTGACTAATTTGTTAATTCTAATGGAATTTCATAAAAAATATCACATATCTATCGGCTCTAATATTGGGAATAGGCAAAAAAATATTCAGGACTCAATTGATTTAATTCACTCAAGGATTTCTTCATTACATGCAATTTCATCAGTTTATGAAACTGAATCAATTGGTTTTGAAGGAGATGATTTTTTTAATATTTGTGCATCATTTAATTCTTTTAAATCACCACATTTAATAATGAGTGAATTGCTTGAAATTGAAAAACTTTTAGGTAGAATTAGAAATAAAGAAAAAAAATATTCTTCAAGAATTATTGATATTGATATTTTATTAGTTGAGGATACTGTTATTAACTCTGAAGAATTAGTAATTCCTCATTTAGAACTATGCAATAGAAGATTTGTTTTGGATCCTTTAATTGAGATTGATCCTAATTTAATACACCCAGTAAATAAAATTTCTTTAAAAGAAATTTTGAACTCTTTTCAATTAAACCAGAAGATTCAAAAAAAAGATATTTTACTTAAAAACCCTGCACACTCGATTAGATTAAATAGTTATAATTATATAGCAATTGAAGGTAATATAGGGTCTGGAAAAACAAGTTTATCAAAACTTATTTCAAGTGATTTCAACACAAAATTAATGCTAGAAAGGTTTATAGATAATCCATTTTTAGCCAAATTTTATCAAAACCCTGAAGAATTTGCTTTTAAGTTAGAAATGTCTTTTTTAGCTGATAGGTATCAGCAAACAAACGAAGATTTATCTCAATTAAATTTTTTTAGTCAAAACATTATTAGTGATTACGATATTCATAAATCATTAATTTTTTCAAAAATTAATTTAAATGAAGATGAATTTAATCTGTATAGAAAGTTATTCTACTCATTATATAAAAGTATAGTTAAGCCAGACTTAATTATTTTTCTTAATCAGACAATTGAAAACTTAAAAAACAATATTAGAAAAAGAGGTAGAGACTATGAGTCAACAATTTCTGAGGATTATCTGCTAAAAATAAATCAAAGTTATTCTGACTTTTTTAAATCAAGACCAGATTTAAATGTAAAATTTATAGATGTATCTGAAATGGATTTTGTTAAAAATAGACTAGATTATTTATCAATCATTAACGGGGTTAAGTAGTATTTATTTTTAAAAAAAAATCCCATAGAACAATTCCGCTTGAAACAGAAACATTTAGCGAATGTTTAGTTCCGTATTGTGGTATCTCAACTACATCATCACTAAGATCAACTATATTTTGACCAACTCCTTTTATTTCATTACCAAAAATTACGGCGTACTTTTTACTTGAATCAGCTTTGAAATTTTCAATCATGGTTGATTTATCAGCCTGCTCAATAGAAACTATGTGGTATTTTTCTTTTTTAAGTTTTATAACAGCATTTTCAATATTTTCAACATAACTCCAATTCATCGATTCAGTACTACCAAGAGCAGTTTTTCTAATCTCATTATTCGGAGGTGTAGCGGTTATTCCACACAGTATAATTTCATCAATTAAAAAAGCATCGCAAGTTCTAAATATACTACCAACATTGTGGGCGCTTCTAATATTATCAAGTAAAACCTTGATCGGGGTTTTAGTTGAGCATTTAAATTCCTCACTAGAAATTCTATTTAATTCACTGTTTTTTAATTTTTTCATTTAAGCTAACTTAACATATTTGTTTTCTAAACATCGAAATAATAATTACATTAGTAAAGATGTAGTGGTAAAAATAGTATATAACTTATCCAATTGAAAAAAGACGCAAAAAAAATTACACCTTTAATGCAACAGTACAATGCTATTAAGGCAAAGTACCCAGACGCTTTACTTCTGTTTAGAGTAGGTGATTTTTATGAAACTTTTGGCAAAGATGCAATTCAGGCCTCCAAAATATTAGATATCGTTTTAACTAAAAGAGGAGCTGGTAGTCAAAGTGAAACTGAACTGGCGGGATTTCCTCACCACTCATTAAATCTATATTTACCTAAACTGGTAAAAGCTGGCTTTCGTGTTGCAATTTGTGATCAATTAGAAGATCCTAAAAAAACAAAAAAAATTGTAAAAAGAGGAGTTACTGAATTAGTAACACCAGGATTAGCTTCGGTAGATGGAGTCTTAAATCCAAAGAAAAATAACTTTTTGGCTTCTATTTTCTTTAGTAATAATATTGGAATTTCTTTTTTAGATATTTCAACAGGAGAATTTTTATTATCACAAGGCGATTCAGAATACATAGCTAAATTATTATCAAACTTTAATCCCAGTGAAATTCTAATTGCAAAACAACAAAAGAAAATTTTTCAAGAAAAGTTTGACGAGCCATACAACCTGTTTTATTTAGAAGAATGGGTTTATAATTCTGATTTTGCCAATGAATTACTAAAAAAACAATTTGAAACTAACTCACTTAAAGGATTTGGAATTAAAGACTTAAATGAAGGTGTTATTTCTACAGCAGGTATATTACATTACCTAAGTGAAACCCATCATAATCAATTAAGTCATATAACTAAAATTACAAGAATTCCAATAGAAGGTCATGTTTGGTTAGATAGATTTACGATTAGAAACTTAGAAATCTTTTTTCCAAACACTTCTGAAGGAAAATGCTTACTAGATGTTATTGATCATACGGTTTCACCAATGGGTGGAAGATTATTGAAAAGATGGATGGCTTTACCCTCAACCAATAAAGATTTAATTTTTGGAAGACATAACATTGTTGAATATTTTATTAAAAAAGATGATCAAAGAAATTTTTTAATTGAAACGCTTTCTTCGCTAAGTGACTTGGAAAGATTGGTTTCTAAAATAGCAACTAAAAAAATTAGTCCAAGAGAACTATATAGTCTTAATGAATCTCTAAAAAAGATAAAACCTTTAAAAAATAAGTTTAAAAACACTAAATGTGATGATTTAAATAAATTGATTAACTCATTGAGTGTTTGTGAAAATATTACCAAGACTATTAATTTAACTCTATCAGAAAACCCACCGGTTAATATTAATAAAGGCAATACCATTTCATCAGAATTCTCTAGTGAATTAAAAGAGCTAAGAAATTTGACCAAGAATAACAAAGGTTATCTTGATGATATGTTAAAGGAACAATCAGAGATTACTAATATACCATCATTAAAAATCTCATCTAATAATGTTTTTGGATATTATATAGAGGTAAGAAATACTCACAAAGAAAAAGTTCCTGAAAATTGGATTAGAAAACAAACTTTAGTGAATGCTGAAAGATATATCACCGAAGAATTAAAAGAGTATGAATCAAAAATCTTAGGTGCTGAGCAGATGATTATGGATCTAGAGATTAAGATTTTTGATGATTTGTTAACCTCTTGTCAATTATCTATTAATGAAATTCAAAATAATTCGATGATTCTTGCAAAATTAGATTGTCTACTTTCTTTTTCTGTTCTTTCAATTTCGAAAAATTATGTAAGACCAGAAATTGATGATTCTTTTGATATTGAAATCATAAATGGAAAACATCCAGTAATTGAAAGTCAGCTGCCTATTGATAAACCATATATTCCAAATAGTATTCAGCTTAATAAAAAATCTCAACAAATTATTATGATTACTGGCCCAAATATGTCGGGTAAGTCAGCAATTCTAAGGCAAACTGCAATAATATGCTTACTTGCTCAAATTGGATGTTTTGTTCCAGCTGAAAAATTAAAAATGGGTATAATTGATAAAATTTTTACTCGAGTAGGAGCATCTGATAATATAAGTATGGGGGAATCAACTTTTATGGTTGAGATGAATGAGACGGCGCTAATCCTAAATAACATTTCTGAAAGAAGTTTAATATTACTCGATGAGATCGGGAGAGGTACCAGCACCTATGATGGTATTTCAATTGCTTGGTCAATTTCTGAGTACTTACACCAACATCATTCTAAACCTAAGACTCTATTTGCAACTCATTATCATGAATTGAATCAAATGGAAAATTCTTTTGAACGAATTAAAAATTTTAATGTTTCAATAAAAGAAGAAAAAAACCACATCCTATTTTTAAGAAAATTGATTCCAGGAAGTAGTGAACACAGCTTTGGAATTCATGTGGCAAAAATGGCAGGTATGCCTAAAGATGTTTTAGATAGAGCAAATGACATGTTAAAGCAGCTTGAACAATCTCGTTCTTCCAAAGAATTAATTATAAATGAAATCTCTCCTCAATTAAGGTTTTTTGATATAAGTGATCCATTAACAGAGAAATTAAAAGATGAATTAGATAATTTAAATCTAGATGAACTAACCCCTATTGAAGCTTTGATCAAATTAAATCAATTAAAAAGTTTTATTAAAAAGTAAAAAAAACTTAAAATCCACATCTTGAAAATTTGCTATTTCAATTTTCCCAAATTAGTTTCATATTTCAAAATTTATCTTAAATTTGCATCCGCACTTAAGATGCATGTTCATTAAAATAATGCGAAAGTAGCTCAGGGGTAGAGCATCACCTTGCCAAGGTGAGGGTCGCGGGTTCAAATCCCGTCTTTCGCTCCATTACAATATTAGCTGAAGTGGTGGAATTGGTAGACACGTTGGACTTAAAATCCAATGGATAGTAATATCCGTGCGGGTTCAAGTCCCGCCTTCAGTACAAAACCCTCATCATTTTGATGGGGGTTTTTTTATTTAAACCTGGATTTTTTCTTTTTCTTTGATTTTTTTCTGAAGCTATTTTTTTTCCTGGATTTTCTTTTTTCACTTCTTCTCCTAGGGGTTGTTTCTTCAAAATCTATCGGATTTCCTAAAACAATTTCATTTCCTCTAAAATCAATTTTTTTAATATTAGACTTTAATTCGTCAGCAAAATCTTTATCTACTTCAAAAAAAGTTTGATACCTATTTAATTCAATCTTTCCAATTTCAATATCGTTTGATTTTAAGGCTCTATTTATAATTGAAATAATATCTATTGGTGTTGCCCTGTGTTTTCTTCCAATATTAATGGAAAATCCGGTTAGAGATTTTCCATTTCCTCTTTTTTTCTCTGATTTTTTACTTCTTTTAGACGGTAATTTATTTGCCTCTTTATAATAATTTAAAAATCTATTAAATTCAACTGAAACAAATCTTTTAATTAACTCCTCTCTGTCTAGCCACTCAAGTCTTTTGTATATATCATTTAAAAATGGCTTGATTTGCTTTTCATCAATATCAACATTTTCGATTTTATCTATCATTTTGTAAAGTTGATTCGAACATATTTCAACTCCAGTAGGAACCTCTTTATTTATAAACTTAATCCCTCCTTTTTTTTCAATTGATTTTATCTTTCTTTTTTCACTTTCATTTGAGATTGCAATAGAAATACCACTTTTACCAGCTCTAGCTGTTCTACCACTTCTGTGAATATAAACTTCTGGATCGTCTGGAAGAGAATAATTAATTACGTGAGTAATATCATTTACATCTAATCCACGAGCAGCAACATCTGTGGCAATTAGAATTTGCAATGACTTATTTCTGAATCTCTGCATCACTTCGTCTCTTTGATTTTGTGATAAATCTCCATGTATGGCATCTGCATTATACCCTTCTGCCATAAATTTATTTGCAATATCTTTAGTATGTCTTTTTGTTCTACAGAAAACTATCCCGTAAATATTTGGATTAAAATCTGCAATTCTTTTTAAAGCTTCATATTTGTTTCTTGAACTTACATTATATATGTGATGTTCAATGTTTTTTGCACCTGAATTAATTTTAGACACACTAATTTCTTTTGCATCCTTCATATATCTTTTTGAAATGCTTTTAACTTCCTTTGATATTGTTGCAGAAAAAAGCATTGTTTGTCTTTCAGACCTTGTTCTTTCCAATATAAAGTCTAAATCATCCTTAAACCCCATACTTAACATTTCATCCGCTTCATCCAAAACTACTTTATCAACTAATTCTAGTTTTAAGATTTTTCTTTTAATTAAGTCTTTAGTCCTTCCAGGCGTCCCCACCACAATATGAATTCCTTTATTTAAAGATTTAATTTGAGTTTCAATATTAGTACCTCCGTAGACTGCTAATATTTTAATCCCTGAAATATATTTTGAATAAGCTTCTAAATCTTTACATATTTGAATACAAAGCTCTCTGGTTGGACACAATATAATTGATTGTACATATTTATTTTTAAGTTCAGTTTTTTGAATAACCGGTAGCCCAAAAGCTGCTGTTTTACCTGTACCAGTTTGAGCAAGAGAAATAAGATCTTTATTTTCGGATAATAAAAAAGGTATTGATTGCTCTTGAACTTCAGTTGGAGTTGTAAAGCCCATTTCATTTATACTTCTGCATAAATCTTTACTTATTCCAATTTCTTTAAATTTTGACATGAAATTAATTTTCGCTGCAAATGTCGACTATTTAATTCGGTATTTCGTCAAAAAAAAATTAAAAAATTATAATTTCATTTTTTATTTAAAAAAATAGATTGCTATATTTACAACAATGAAGAAATTACAATTAAATATGTGGTGGTGGAAACATGAAATGTTTGTTTCGTGAGGTAGTCGCTATATTTTAATTTAAAAAAAAGCTTATCATCACGATAAGCTTTTTTTTTATAAAAAATTTAAAAATTTAAATTTTTATAATTAGTAATTAGTTTTAGTTTGTTTATAGTTATGTTTAATTAAGGGAGTAAGTTTATCTACTCCCTTTTATTTTTTTATTAATTTTCTGTATTTGTGATTATTGATTTTCATTATATAAGTACCACTGCTCAAATCACTTAAATTTAGAGTTTTATCGTTAAAACTTTTGAAGCTTTTGATCAAAACACCAGATAAATTATATAATTCAATATCAATCGGAGTATCTGATTGAATTTCAATCTTGTCTTTAAATGGATTTGGAAAATAATTAAAAGAATCAGAAACAATACTGTTATTTGATAGTGCAGCATCTACGATTTTGTAAATACCTCCATTAATTGAAGCTATATAAAGCTCTTTATCTATATCTTCTCCAAACGAAACCCAACTACCATTTATATTTGGAAATGCAAGGTCCATTTCCCAATTATCTTCATCATTTTTTGACAGAAAACCAATTTCACCACTACAATAGTCTGCAAAAAAATAGACTCCATTTAATGCAGGAATTTGATCACCACGATAAACATATCCTCCAGTAATTGAACATTTGAAATCACCGCTATTATAGTGGGAATAAGTAGAAATAGGGAAAGTTAATCCATTATCAGGACATCCAGATGTATTATAAGGTTCGTTACCCTCGTAACATCTCCAACCATAATTTATATTTGCTGGATTGTTTTGTACCATATTAATTTCTTCGAATTCATTCTGTCCAACATCAGCAATCCAAAGATCACCGTTTAAACTATCAAAACTAAATTTCCAAGGATTTCTTAGTCCAATACCCCAGATTTCATCTCCATATGGATTATTTTCCGGGATTGAGTAAGCACCACTATTTATATTTATCCTTAACAACTTACCCAAAAGAGATTCCGTATTTTGAGAATAATTTTGCGGATCGCCACCACTTCCGCCATCGCCCATTCCTATATAAAGATTTCCGTCAGGACCAAAATTTATACAACCTCCATTATGATTTCCGTATGGCTGCTCAATAACCATCAAAACTGTTTCACTTTCATTTGCAACATCTTCATTAGAGCTTACAGAAAATTTTGATATAGTTGTGTCACCACTATTGTTTGTGTAGTTTACAAAGAAAAATGGGCTTTCAGGATAATTTGGATGAAATGCCAAACCCAACAGACCTCTTTCGTTAGAGTTTGTAGATACTTTATCTTCAATATCTAAAAAAGGTGTTGAATTTACACTTCCATCTTGATTTAAAATTTTAATTTTTCCTGATTTTTCTACAATAAATAATCTTTCATCACCTGCATTTTTAATTTCTACTGGGCTATTAAATGATGGGCCAAAAGATTCTAAAATTACATTTTGAGAGATGCTTACATTATAAGAAAACAGAATTATGATTAGGAGTTTTATTGGATTTTTCATTTTAAACTTTTTAATATTATTTTAATTGCACCCTTGTTCTTGTTGAAATAAGCTTTACATTTTTCAGACATTTCTTGTTGTAAATTTTTATCGTTAATAATTGATTTAACCGTATAGCTTAATTCATCATAGTTAGATATACTTTTCATATTGCCATTTTCAATCATTTCGGCAGCTTCTTCGAAATTTTTATAATTTCTTCCAATAATTATTGGTTTTGAAAAGTAGGCTGGCTCTAAAGTATTATGTAAGCCTTTTCTACCCATTCCACCTCCAACATATGCTATTGTACTGTAAGAATAAATGTATGAAAGCATACCTATATTATCTATTATTAAGCAGGAGAATTCTTTTAAATTTGTTTTTGATTCAATTTCTGAAAAAAGAATAGATTTAGAACCTAGTTCTTTTTTTATTCTCTGGGGATTATCAGAAATTTCATGAGGAGCAATTATGTATTTTATTTTTCTTTTGGTGTTATTAATATAGGGCAAGATTAATTTTTCATCTTCTATCCATGTACTTCCAAAAACAATACAAGTTTTATCATCAATAAAGCTATTTATAGTTTTGGAAGTTTGTTTATTTAGTTTAGAAATATCAGCATCAAATCTCAAATCACCACAGACAATAACATTATTGTTTCCTATATTTTCAATAACTTTTTTTGACTCATCATTTAGAGTATAAATTTTATCAAACTGTTTTATACTTGAGTTTATTTTGAAAAATCTTTTTAAAAAGCTGTTTTTAAAGTTGCCTCCAATTGAGTATAACATTGAGCCATTTAATTTTGCATATTTTATAAAGTTTGGCCAAACTTCATTTTTTATAAAAAATGTAGCTTTAGGGTTAATTATATTGTAGAATCGAATACAGTTTTTTTTAGATGCTATTGGTAGATAAATAACACAGTCAAAAAAATCCTTTTCTGAGTTTTCGTAACCTGAAGGAGAGATAAATGACAAAAGAAACTTATGATTTTTAAATTTTTCCTTAAGATTGAGAATTAATTTTTTTGCCATCAGATATTCTCCGTGTGATGCACAATGAATATGTATGATATTGTCACTTTTGTTAAAAGCTGATTTTAACTGTTTAAAACTGTTTTTCCTTCCTATAATTCCTTTTTCAATTTTTTTTGAAAATGGAGCAAAACAGTATAATAATGCCTCAAATATTTTAATTAACAGAGAATTAATATTGCAAATTTTAAACAAAAGTAACCAAAAATAAATATTATATTAGTTAGTCATTAATCAATATTATTATGAAAAAATTGTTGTTTTTACTTTTATTTATTTGTTTGACTTCAAATGCACAAGACTACTATATTCATGCAGGAAAATTATTTGACTCTAAAAAAGGAATGATGTTGAATGACATGACAATAATCGTTTCAGGAAAAAAAATTAAGGATATTAAGAAAGGATTTGAATATTCAAAAAATGAAAGTGATGTAGTTGTAGATTTAAAGGATTTTACTGTAATGCCAGGTTTTATTGATTTACATGTACATATTGAAAGCGAATATAATCCTCAAAAATATTTGAATGGATTTACTGCTGAAGAATCAGAAATAGCATTTAGTTCTTTAAAATTTGCAAAGCGTACCCTAATGGCAGGATTTACAACCGTTAGAGACTTAGGAGGGAGTGGTGTAAATATTTCATTGAGAAATGCAATAAACAGAGGTGAAGTTGACGGCCCTAGGATTTTCACTGCTGGAAAAGCTATAGGAACTACCGGTGGACATGCTGATCCAACAAATGGTTGGAAGAAGAGTCTTGCTGGTAATCCTGGTCCAAAAGAAGGAGTAGTAAATGGACCAGATGATGCAAGAAAAGCAGTCCGTCAGCGATATAAAAATGGAGCAGATGTGATCAAAATTACAGCAACTGGCGGTGTGATGAGCATAGCAAAAAATGGACAAAACCCACAATTTACTATTGAAGAAATTAAAGCTATATGTGAAACTGCAAAAGACTATGATATGATAGTTGCAGCTCACGCACATGGAGATGAAGGAATTCAAAGAGCGGTAAAAGGTGGTGTACATACAATAGAGCATGGAACATTATTGAGTAAAAAGTCAATGGAGCTTATGAAGCAATATGGCACTTATTATGTGCCAACAATTACAGCAGGTAAAGAAGTTGCAGCTAATGCAAAAATTCCTGGATATTATGACGAATTAGTAGTTCCAAAAGCTTTGGCTATAGGCCCAAAAATTCAAAGTACACTAGAAAAAGCATACAAAGCCGGAGTTAATATTGCATTTGGTTCAGATGCGGGAGTGTTTCCACATGGTAAAAATGCAAAGGAGTTTAGATATATGCATGAAGCTGGTGTTCCAGTGATTGAATGCCTGCAAGCTGCAACAATTGTAAATTCAAAAATTCTATCTATGGAGTCTGAATTAGGTCAATTAAAAAAGGGTTATATCGCTGATATTGTCGCTACAAAAAGTAACCCAATAGATGATGTTACTTCTTTAGAGAATATACAATTTGTAATGAAAGAGGGTGTTATATATAAAAACTAGTTTTTATTTTTAAAGCTAGAAATTAAAATTAAAATCATCCCTGTTGTTACTGATAAGTCAGCAACATTAAAAATCCCCGTCTTAAAAATTCCACCAAAATTTAAGTAAAGAAAATCGGTTACTGATCCGTAAACAATTCTGTCAAAAATATTTGCAATTCCACCACCAATAATGAGTGAAAAGCCAATGATAGAATTTTTATCGAGAGTTTTTTCTATATATGTATAAACTGTTATCGATACTAAAACAATAATTGGTAAAACAATAAGTAATAATATTCTGAACGTTTCAGACAATTCGCTACCCATTCCTAAAAAAGCACCAGAGTTTTCAACTTTAATAAGTGTAAACACATCACCTATAATACTTGTTTCAGTGTAGCTTTCAAAGTTATTTCTGACCCATATTTTTGAAATTTGATCAGAGGCAATACTTAATAAAACAATTATTGTTATTAATAAATTACGTTTTTTTTGACTATTCATTTTCTAAATTTAATGAACTTGAAGCTATATCCCTATTAATTTTTTTCACTAAACCCTGCAGAACTTTTCCAGGTCCAACTTCAATAAATTCAATAGCCCCATCTTTAATCATTTTATTAATCGATTGTGTCCATCTTACCGGACTAGTAAGTTGAGAAATTAAATTTTCTTTTATTTCATTTTCAGATGAAAAAGGAAGACCATTAACATTTTGATATATTGGACAAATTGGATTTGAAAAAACTGTTTTACTTATAGCATCCTCTAGTTCTTTTTTTGCTTCTTCCATCAAAGGTGAGTGAAATGCACCCCCAACCGGAAGCACCAATGCACGTCTTGCTCCAATTTGTTTTAATTTTTCACAAGCTGATTCAATAGATTTTATTTCACCTGAAATGACCAATTGTCCCGGACAATTATAGTTTGCTGCTACAACAATACCATTAATTTCTTTGCATACATTTTCAACAATATCATCATCCAGAGCTAAAACTGCAGCCATAGTTCCAGGGTTATTTTCACAAGCTTTTTGCATTGCATTAGCTCTGATTGAAACCAATTTTAATCCGTCTTCAAATGAAATAGATTTATTTACAACAAGGGCTGAAAATTCTCCTAGTGAATGACCTGCGACCATCTTTGGTGATATTTCATTTCCTTTACTGATAGCTAAAATTACCGAATGTAAAAAAATTGCTGGCTGTGTAACAGAAGTCTGTTTCAAATCCTCAGCAGAACCATTGAACATAATATCACTTATTTTAAATCCTAAAATTTCATTTGCAATATTAAATAGCTCATATGCAGTTTTTGATTTTTCAAATAAATCCTTACCCATTCCTGGAAATTGAGCTCCTTGACCTGGAAATATATATGCTTTCATTATCTAATTTTAATATAAGTTTTGTATGTATATGAAAATTGATGTCTTTCATCTTTTTCATTTAATTCTTCATGAATAAGTTTCCATTTACTTTCATCAATTTTTGGAAAAAAAGTATCAGCTTTAAATTCTCCGTGAACTCGTGTTAGCTCAATTTTATCACTAAAATCCATGGCTAATTTATAGATCTGTCCACCTCCAATAATAAAAGGATTATCATCATCATCAGTTTCTTTTAAAGCATCCTCAAAATTATCCACAACGGTAACTTTTTCAGCAAAGGAATTATTCTTATTTCTTGAGATAACAATGTGTTTTCTATTTGGTAATAATCCTGGAAATGAATCAAATGTTTTTCTTCCCATTATTATGCAATGACCTGAGGTTAATCTTTTAAATCTTTTGAGATCATTAGGCAAACTCCAAATAAGATCATTATCCTTTCCAATTGCATCATTTACAGCAGCAGCAACAATAATCGTAATAGTTTTTTCTTTCATTAAAATAAATTAAACAGCAACTTTTCCTTTAATGTGAGGATGAGGATCGTAATTTTCTAAAGTGAAGTCTTCAAATTTAAAATCAAAAATATTATTAACTCCACTGTTTATTTTAATAGTTGGTAAATTTCTTGGTTCTCTAGTTATTTGTAATTTCATCTGTTCAAAATGATTACTGTAAATATGAGCATCTCCAAAAGTGTGAATGAAATCACCAGGTTTTAAATCACATACCTGTGCAATCATTAAGGTTAACAATGAATAGGAAGCAATATTAAAAGGAACGCCAAGAAAAATGTCTGCACTCCTTTGATATAATTGACATGAAAGTCTGCCGTTGATAACATGAAATTGAAAAAATGCATGACAAGGAGGTAATGCAGCTTTTCCTTTAGCAACATTAGCTTCAAATGATTGAGATGTATCAGGCAACACGGACGGATTCCAAGCTGAAATTAAATGTCTTCTACTACTTGGATTGTTTTTTAAATCATTAATTAGGTTTGATATTTGATCAATTCCATCATTGTTCCAGTTTCTCCACTGGAATCCATAAACGGGGCCAAGGTCACCATTTGAATCAGCCCAAGCATTCCAAATATTTACTCCGTTATCCTTTAGATATTTAATATTTGTATCTCCTTTCAGGAACCATAAGAGTTCATAAATTATGGACTTTAAATGAAGTTTTTTTGTTGTTACCATAGGAAACCCATCGGCAAGATTAAATCTCATTTGATATCCAAAAACACTTTTAGTACCAGTTCCAGTTCTATCTTCCTTTAGTTCTCCATTTTCAAGAACATGTTTTACTAAGTCTAAATATTGTCTCATAAATTCAGTAAGTAAAAATAATTAATAGTGGGAATCTTAATCAAAAAGAAAAGTAAAAGTTATTAACTTTTTAGCCAATAATCATACCCGCAATGGTAGCAGATAACAGTGATGCTAAAGTACCACCAATCAGTGCTTTAAATCCAAATTTTGAAAGGTTTTTTCTTTGTTTTGGTTCTAGGGCTCCAATACCACCAATTTGAATTCCTATTGATGCAAAATTTGCAAAACCACAAAGCATATAGGTGGCTATAATTATTGATTTCTGATAATTTAAATGAATTAAATTACTAGCATCTTTTAAGTCTGATAATTGAATATATCCTATAAATTCACTTGCTGCTAATTTGATGCCCAATAATTGACCCATGAGAGTAACATCCTCTTTAGCTACGCCAATTAACCACATAACTGGTGCAAAAATATATCCTAGTATTAGTTCCAAAGATAGTTCTGAATAGACAGTTTTGTCACTAATCCAGGCATTTAAGTTTGTTAGCTCACCAAACCCACTAAGTATATAGTTAATTAAAGCTATGAAAGCAATAAAAACTAATAGCATCGCTGCAATATTTGCCGCTAATTTTAAACCTTCTGAGGTTCCGATTGAGATTGCATCCAAAAAATTTGAACCAATTTTATCTTGAGACACCTGAACATCAGAATCAATTTTTTCAGTTTCTGGATAAAGAATTTTAGAAATTACGATTGCCCCTGGTGCAGCCATTACTGAAGCAGTTAAAAGATGTTTTGCATAATATACTTTAAGTGCTGGATCTTCGCCGCCAAGGAAACCTATATAGGCAGCCAGAACACCTCCTGCAACTGTAGCCATTCCTCCAATCATAACCAGTAAAATTTCTGATTTTGACATTTTTTCTAGATATGCTTTAATCATTAATGGAGATTCAGTTTGGCCAAGAAAAATATTTCCTGCAACACTTAAACTTTCAGGTCCAGAAACACCAAGAAGTTTTGACAATAGCATTGCCATAACTCTAACTACTTTTTGTATGATTCCAAGATAAAATAAAATTGATGTTAGTGCTGCAAAAAAGATCACGGTTGGTAAAATGGAAAAAATAAATACATTTCCAAAATTTTCTGCACTAACCAAATCTCCAAACAAAAATTTTGTACCCTCCATGGTAAAATCAAGAATTTTAACAAAGATTTTGCCTGCACTTTCAAATACCATTTTGACCCATGAAATTTTAAGTACTCCAACTGCAAGTATTAATTGAAGAAGTAGTCCAGTAGAAGCAGTTTTCCAATTAATTGCTTTTTTGTTATTTGAAAGAAAATAAGTAGTTAAAATCAAAAATGTAATACCTAAAAGACCTCTTAAAAAACCTTCTACTGTAAATCCATCACTAGGGATTATGTTTTGTTCCTGTGCAAAAACAAACATATTTCCAGTCATAAATAATAGGACTGTAAAAATAATTTTTTTTCTATCTATTAGAAATTTCATCTCTTATTTTAGCTGCTGACTCATAATTTTCATTTTGAACAGCAATTTTTAATAATTCTTCTAATTCTTTTGTTGACTTTTCTTTAAAATCTGTCTCTAGTTTTTCAGAACTTTCATCAGAAAAAAGCTCTTTTAGTAATGATTTTTCGTCAATTTCTTTTTCTATTTTTAGTACAACTCCAGCCTTTTTAAGAATATTTTCATATGTGTAAATTGGAGCTTCAAATCTTATAGCTAAAGCTATAGCATCGCTTGATCTTGAATCAATTATTTCTTCTATCCCATCCCTTTCACAAATAACACTTGAATAAAAAACTCCGTCTACGAGCTTATGGATTATAACCTGTTTAATCTTAATATCAAATCTGACACAAAAATTTTTGAATAAATCATGGGTTAGAGGTCTTGGAGGTTTAATTTCTTTTTCAATTGCTATTGCTATAGATTGCGCCTCGTTTGTACCGATTACAATTGGTAATTTTCTTTCACCTTCAATTTCACTTAGAATTAATGCATATGCTCCGTTTTGAGTTTGACTGTAAGAGATACCATTAATTAATAATTGAACAAGATTCATATTGTAAATCTAGTATTATGTTTTAAGTAAAAAAAATAAACCTTAATCATTTGCTAATTTAAACTCTTTCAATTTATCTATTAGTTTTGGAACTACCTGAAATGCATCACCAACAATTCCGTAATCTGCTGCTTTGAAAAAAGGAGCTTCAGGGTCAGTGTTAATTACAACTTTTACTTTTGAAGAATTTACACCAGCTAAATGCTGAATTGCTCCAGAAATTCCGATAGCTATATATAAGTTGGAGGATACGGGCTTTCCTGTTTGTCCAACATGTTCACTGTGAGGCCTCCAACCTAAATCTGAAACAGGCTTTGAACACGCTGTAGCTGCCCCTAAAACCTCAGCAAGATTTTCTATAAGATGCCAATTTTCGGGCCCCTTTAATCCTCTTCCTCCAGAAACAACAATATCTGCATCAGCTATTGTTACTTTATTTGAAGTTTTTTCCACAGAAGACACTTTATTTCTTGCTTCTGAGATATTGAAGTTGATTTCTGAAACCTCAGATTTGATAGGATTTTCTTTCAAACCATATGAGTTTTTAGAAATAGCCAAAATACTTTTGCTTTTTGTTATTTCAACAGTTTCAAAAGCTTTATTTGTAAAAGTATTTCTTACAACTGAAAGTTTAGCTTCTATGATAGGTTTTGAAATAACATTCGTTACATAACCAGCATCAACTTTAACTGCAATCATACCTCCTATATATTTTGAATTTGAACTAGAGCTAAGAATAAGTGTGTTGCAATTTTCATTGTTGAAAATCTCGCTTATACAATCTGAATAAATTCCGGCATCAAAATTTTTTAGTTTTTCGTCTGTTGAATTAATTATTTTTTTTACTCCAAATTCAGATAACTTTTCTGGATTCTTAGAATTAAAACATATTGCTTTCACTTGGCCTCCAGTTTGAGACGAAAACTCGGTAGCATATGAAGCAATTTCTAGAGCATCCTTTTTAAATATTCCATTATCATCGGTTTCTGCAAAAATTAGTATATCCATATTAAATTGCTTTTGCTTCGTTATGTAATAAATCAATTAATTTTTCAATTTCATCCTCTGAAACTAGAGTAACTTCACCTTTGGGAAGAGGTTTTTCAAAACTTTTAGAATTAGTTGCTTCAAATTCATCACTAATCTCTATTACCTCTAATTCCTTTTTTCTTGCCATCATAATTCCTCTCATGTTTGGAATTCGAAGATCATTTTCTTCAACCAATCCTTTTTGGCCACCAATGATAAGGGGTAGTTTCGTTAAAATATTCTCTTTACCCCCTTCAATTTCTCTAGAAGCCTCTACACTATCATCTGAAATATTTAGTTCAATACATTTATCAATAAAATTTATATTTGTAAATGCAGAGATCATACCTGGGACCATTCCTCCATTATAGTCAATTGACTCTCTTCCAGCAATTATTAAATCATATGAATTATTATTCACATAATTCGAAATATGTTTTGCAACAGAGTAACCATCTTTAGGATCCTGATTGATTCTTATTGCTTTGTCAGCTCCGATAGCGAGTGCTTTTCTTAAAGTTGACTCAGTATCCTGTAGACCAACATTAATTACGTCAACAGTGGCGTTGTTTTTTTCTTTAAACCATATTGCTCTTGTCAACCCAAATTCGTCATTAGGGTTTATTATAAACTGAACACCAGTTTTATCAAATTTGCTATTGTTTTCAGAAAAATTAATCTTCGATGTTGTGTCTGGAACATGACTAATACATACAAGAATTTTCATAAGATTAGTGTTAAAAGTTGTTTATCAAAGTTACTAATTTGGGAAATAAAAAAACTTTAATTAGTAAATATTTTCAACTTATTAATGGTTAATTTTAACTGCTTTATTATTTTTGTCAAAAATTAAACTGTATGAGGACTATTCAATTTAGAGAAGCTGTTTGTGAGGCAATGAGTGAAGAAATGAGAACTGACGAAAGTATCTTTCTTATGGGAGAAGAAGTTGCTGAATATAATGGTGCATACAAGGCATCCAAAGGTATGCTTGATGAATTTGGTCCAAAAAGAGTTATTGACACACCTATATCTGAACTTGGTTTTGCAGGGGTTGCAATTGGATCAACAATGACAGGAAATAGGCCTATTGTCGAATACATGACTTTTAACTTTTCACTTGTTGGAATAGATCAAATTATAAACAATGCTGCAAAAATTAGACAAATGTCTGGTGGTCAATTTAATTGTCCTATAGTTTTTAGAGGTCCTACTGCATCAGCTGGACAATTAGCTGCAACTCATTCTCAGGCTTTTGAGAACTGGTTCGCAAACACACCAGGGTTAAAGGTTATTGTTCCTTCAAACCCATATGATGCCAAGGGATTATTAAAATCAGCCATTCGTGATGATGACCCTGTTATTTTTATGGAGAGTGAACAGATGTACGGAGATAAAGGTGAGGTGCCAGAAGGCGAATATACAATCCCTATCGGAGTTGCTGACATAAAAAGGGAAGGATCAGATGTTACAATTATTTCATTTGGAAAGATCATTAAGGAAGCTTACAAGGCTGCTGATGAATTAGAAAAGGAAAATATTTCTTGTGAAATAATTGATTTAAGAACAGTTAGACCTATGGATCACGAAACAATTCTTAATTCAGTGAAAAAAACTAACAGACTTGTTATTTTAGAGGAAGCATGGCCTTTTGGGAATGTAGCTACTGAGATTACTTATCAGGTTCAATCTCAAGCTTTTGATTATTTAGATGCGCCGATTGAAAAAATCAATACGGCAGATACTCCCGCGCCCTATTCACCAGTTTTACTTAAAGAATGGCTCCCTAATAGCGATGATGTTATCAAAGCAGTCAAAAAGGTTCTCTACAAATAATCATAGAGTTTTTATTAATTAACTCTATTTCACTATTTTTGCCAACTAATTAAAAAAATTAACTATGGATGCAATGATGATATATATGCCAATAATCATGTCACTCTTAGGTCTAGCTTATGTTTTTGTAAGAAGATCTTGGGTTATGAAACAAGATGCCGGAGACGGAAAAATGAAAGAAATTTCTGATCATATTTATGAGGGGGCATTAGCTTTCTTGAATGCTGAATACCGTTTATTATCAGTATTTGTTTTAGTAGTAAGTGCAGTTTTAGCAGGTATTTCATTTATTGTACCTACAACTCATATTCTAATTGTGGTTTCATTTATTTTTGGAGCATTTTTCTCTGCATATGCTGGTAATATTGGAATGAAGATCGCAACCAAAACTAATGTTAGAACAACTCAAGCTGCGAAGACATCTTTACCAGATGCACTTAAAATTTCCTTTGCTGGAGGAACAGTAATGGGATTAGGTGTTGCTGGTTTAGCTGTTTTAGGTTTGACTGCATTTTTTATAATATTTTTTAACTATTTCATGGGTGGAGTATGGTCAGCAACAGATTATGGATCTGCGAGTGATACTATGACAGTTGTTCTTGAAACACTTGCAGGATTCTCACTAGGGGCTGAATCAATTGCCTTGTTTGCCAGAGTTGGAGGGGGAATTTATACGAAAGCTGCAGATGTAGGTGCAGATTTAGTTGGTAAAGTTGAAGCTGGTATACCTGAGGATGATCCAAGAAATCCTGCAACTATTGCTGATAATGTTGGTGATAATGTTGGTGATGTTGCCGGCATGGGCGCTGATCTTTTTGGTTCATACGTAGCAACAGTGTTAGCAGCTATGGTCCTTGGAAATTACGTAATTACAGACATGGGAGGATCAATTAATGATACTTTCGGTGGAATAGGGCCAATTTTGTTACCAATGGCTATTGCAGGTGTTGGTATTATAATATCATTAGTAGGTACGCTATTCGTTAAGATAAACTCGAATGATGCAAAAGAGGCTGAGGTAATGGGAGCTTTAAATAAGGGGAACGGTATTTCTATTTTATTGGTTGCTGTTTCTTGTTTTGTATTGGTTGATTACATGCTACCTGGAACATTAAGTATGGAATTTTTTGGGGAAGGTGTTAAAGAAATTTCTTCAATGAATGTGTTCTATGCTACATTAACAGGTTTAATTGTTGGATGGTTTATTTCTGCAATTACCGAATATTACACAGGACTAGGTAAAAAACCTGTTCTTGAAATCGTTCAAAAATCTAGTACTGGAGCGGCTACAAATATTATTGCTGGTTTAGCTACAGGAATGATTTCAACTTTTGGATCTGTTATTTTATTTGCTGCAGCGATTTGGGCAGCGTATGCATTTGCTGGATTTTATGGAGTTGCATTGTCGGCTTCAGCCATGATGGCTACAACAGGAATGCAATTGGCAATTGATGCATTTGGTCCAATCTCAGATAATGCTGGTGGTGTTGCTGAAATGAGTGGTCAAGACCCAATCGTAAGAGAAAGAACTGATATTTTAGATTCTGTTGGTAATACAACAGCTGCAACTGGTAAAGGATTTGCTATTGCATCCGCAGCGCTTACTTCGCTTGCTTTATTTGCAGCTTATGTTACATTCACTGGAATTGAAGGTATTAATATATTTAAGGCACCGGTTCTTGCAATGTTGTTTGTTGGAGGAATGGTTCCTGTCGTATTCTCAGCATTAGCAATGAATGCTGTTGGAAAAGCAGCAATGGAAATGGTTTATGAAGTTAGAAGACAGTTTAAAGAAATCCCTGGTATAATGAAGGGTAAAGCTAAGCCTGAATATGATAAGTGTGTTGATATATCAACTAAAGCATCACTAAAAGAAATGATGTTACCAGGAATACTAACAATTGGAACTCCAATAATTATTACAGTTCTACCAATGTTATTTGGATTAGATAATCAATTAATTGCGGAAATGCTTGGTGGGTATATGGCTGGAGTTACTGTCAGTGGAGTTCTTTGGGCAATTTTTCAAAATAATGCTGGTGGTGCGTGGGATAATGCAAAAAAATCTTTTGAAGCAGGTGTTGAAATAAATGGGGAAATGACTTACAAAGGTTCTGAAGCTCATAAGGCATCCGTAACTGGTGATACTGTTGGTGATCCTTTCAAAGACACTTCCGGACCGTCAATGAATATTTTAATTAAACTTACATGTTTAATTGGACTAGTAATTGCCCCTATTCTAGGTGGTCATTCAACTGGACATCATAATGCTCATGAAGTTTCAAGTAATGAAATTCAAATTTCTGTAGATATGAAATATGATAAGTCTAATATTGATTCAGAGGAAGTTAACGCCACTGTGAAACTTGTCACTGATAAAAACGGAAAGGTAACTACTGAAGAATTTGAGTTTTCTGGATCAGAAATTGAGGTTAATAAAAAAGTTAACAAGATTGTTGAAGAAAAGAAACAATCCTAGATTATAAAATAAAAAAGGCCTCATTTTGAGGCCTTTTTTATTTTATTTTATTGTCTATTAATGAGATAATTTTATTTAGATCTTCTTTGTTTTCGACGAAGTCTAAGTCGTCAATATCAACAATTAATAATTCTCCCTTTTTATAGTTGTGTATCCAAGCCTCGTATCTTTCGTTTAATCTACTCAGATATTCGATACTTATTGAATTTTCGTATTCCCGTCCTCGTTTGTGAATTTGAGAGACAAGATTAGGTATGGAACTTCTCAAATATATTAACAAGTCAGGGGCAGCAACATTTTCTTCCATTAAATCAAATAGTGATCTATAGTTTTCAAAATCACGATTTGTCATAAGTCCCATTGCATGTAAGTTAGGCGCAAAAATATTTGCATCCTCATAGATCGTTCTGTCTTGAATAACATTTTTACCTTTGTCATGAATTTCTTTGACTTGCCTGAATCTGCTATTCAAAAAATAGATTTGGAGATTAAAACTCCATCTTTCCATTTGATTATAAAAATCATCTAGATATGGATTTTTTACCACGTCTTCAAGTTGCTTGTTGAACTTGTAATGTTTAGCCAGATATTTTGTTAATGTAGTTTTTCCAGCACCAATATTTCCTGCTATTGCTATATGCATTTTAGTAAGTTGAGATTATATATTTATTCAAATGATCCTTGTCATAAATATACAAGGTTTCATTGATTACGAAAAAATCTTTTATAAATAATTTTTCAAGATTAACTTTAAAGAATGGTTCCTTACCGTTCCTAAAATGAAATAGTTCTGAATTGTTTGATACTAAAACATCATTCATATAAAAACCCAAGTTAGAATATTTGTTTTTGTTTTCTGTTTTAAAAATTATTAGACCATTGTAATTTATTTTGTATAAATATTTTTCTGTTAAGACCCATAAATAATTAAAATTACTTTTCATATCTATCAATTTCCCCTCAATTTGAGTATCGATATTTTCGTCATATGCCTTTTTAAAAAAATCAAATTTTTTTACCCTCATATTTGACTCTTCAAAGACCCATACATGATTTTCGTTTGCAGATGAAATGTCTGAAATTTCATTTGATCCTAAAATCTCATTGAAGTTGACTCTTGTAATTTCATTTAAAAAATTATCAAGAATTACCAGAGTATTAAAACTTGAATACCACACTTTGAGCTTAAAGTTGTTATGGGAATCAACTTTAGTGATGAGGCCCAATGATGAGTCTGAAAAAATATAATTCTCGCCTTTTCTCAATTTACTGTCCTCCAAAAAATATAATTCCCCTAAATTATCAATCCAAGTTAATTGATAGCTATCATCATTTTTAATACTGTTAATTTTATCTAAAGTAATCTGCGTATGAACTAAAAAAGAATTAAAAAAAACAAAAAGGAACAATAATTGCAATCTCATAATATTAATGTACAAAAAATATTATGATTAATTTAACTACATATTAACAGTTGTGTCTGTGTGTAGTTTTTAAATTTAAAACAAAAAACTATGAATAAAGTCTTATGCGTATTTCTCTTTTTATTCTCTACTTCGATTAGCTCTCAAGATTTTCAAGGACAAGCTTTTTATAAGACTCAAACTGCTATGGATTTTGGATCTTGGGGGGATAGAATGTCTGCTGAACAAAAAAAGGCAATGAAAGAAAGAATGAAGCCTTTTTTAGAACCTGTTTATATATTAACTTTTGACAAGACAAAATCTATTTATAAACAAGAGGAAACATTAGATGCTCCAGGTGGTGGTGGTGGAAGAGGATGGGGAAGAATGATGTCATCCTCAGGGGGACCAGTTTTCAAAGATATATCATCAAAAAAATCACTCGAAAGCAGAGAATTTATGGGAAAAAAGTTCTTAATTTCTAATGATCAGGATAGAATAAAATGGGTGCTAGAGAAAGAACAAAAAATGATAGGAAACTATTTATGTTTTAAGGCAACTGCTCAGTTGAAAAAACCAAAAACAATGACAAGTGCATGGAGAAACGCTGAAAAGGATTCAAATCAAACAAAAGAGAATGATGCTAAGCAAGAAGATAAAGATGGTGAATCCGATAAAAAAGTAGAAAAGCTAGACGAGGTTGTTGTTAATGCAGAGGTTGAAACCATAACTGCATGGTATACACCTCAAATTCCTGTTAGTCACGGTCCTGCAGAGTATGGTGGTCTTCCAGGACTAATTCTGGAATTAACAACAGGAAGTACAGTAATGTTATGTACTAAAGTTGTTATGAATCCAGAAAAAAGAATTGAAATATCTGCACCTACTAAAGGGGAGTCTGTAACGAGGAATGAGTTCGACAATATAGTTGAAGTCAAAGTTAAGGAGATGAGAGATATGTGGAGAGGTGGTAGATCCAAATCAATTAGAAAAAATTAAGTTTCATATGTATAGAAGTGACCTAAAATTATTTAATGGCTTTCTGTTTACAGATTTTAAATACTTGATGGCTTATTCAATTCCTTTAACTGCTCTGATAGGAGTTTATTTAGGTGGTTACTGGTTATTTTTGACACCTGTTTACATATTTGTTTTAATTCCAATTACAGAGTTTATACTAACATCTTTCGGTGTTGATGAATTAGAAAAACAAAGGTCAGAAAAGGTAATTCATTGGATTTTTGACACAATGCTTTATCTGAATATTCCGATAGTGTTTGGATTATTATTTTTATTTCTAAATAAAATAATTACCTATGACTATTTTTCATTTGAATTCTTAGGATCATTACTTTCATTAGGTTTAGTAGTTGTATCAAACGGGATTAATGTAGCACATGAATTATGTCATCGAACTAAAACATCTGAAAGATTTCTAGGAAAATTTTTATTAATACCTTCCCTTTACATGCATTTTTATCTAGAGCATAACTTTGGACATCATCAGAATGTAGCTACAAATGAAGACCCTGTAACAGCAAAATATAATGAGCCAATTTACTCTTTTTGGATAAGTGCTATTAGAGGTGAACTTTTAAGTGCTATAAAGATTCAGAAAAATAGATTGTCAAGAAAAAATATTTCATTTTTTTCACTTTATAACGATATGTTTTGGTACGCTATAATTCAATTAATTTATCTGCTAGCAATCTTAATTGTTTTTTCCTTAAAGGGTTTAGTATTTTGTTTACTGGTTGCACTTTTTTCGATATTGATGTTTGAAAGTGTTAATTACATTGAACATTATGGATTACTTAGAAAAAAATTATCCTCTGGCAGATACGAAAGAGTACAACAGAAACATTCTTGGAATTCAAACCACATCCTTGGTAGAATAGTTCTATATGAGTTAACTAGACACAGTGATCATCACAGAATAGCAGAAACTGAATACCAAAATTTGAATTCGATTGATAACTCTCCACAACTACCATATGGATATCCAACAAGTATTTTAATCTCATTCATCCCTGTGTTATGGTTTAAATTGATGAACCCACGAGTACCAAGGGAAATGTATGAACTTTCTTTAAAAAATTAAATAATGAAAAAATATATACTAGTTCTTTTTTTACTTACCACTTCGATAATTTATTCTCAGATTAAGATGAGTGGAAAAGTTACAGATAGCATTGGTACTCCATTAGAATTGGCTAATATAATTTTGATTGATTCTGAATCCAATTCTCTTGAAACTTTTGCAATGTCTGACAATCAGGGGAGTTACAAATTAAACTTAAAGAAGAATAAAAATTATAATCTTCAGGTAAGTTATATAGGTATGGCTACATTTTCTCAGACATTAAAAACAGCAGAAAATGACATTACTAAAGATTTTTTACTTAGACCAGATAATCAGCTAGATGCTGTTGAATTAACTTATGAAATGCCAGTTGTTGTAAGTGGTGATACACTTGTTTATAACGCAGATTCATTTAAAACAGGTACCGAAAGAAAACTTGAAGATGTATTAAAAAATCTTCCCGGTGTTGAAGTAAACGATGACGGTGAAATAGAGGTTGAAGGTAAAGCAGTTACAAAGATTATGGTTGAGGGAAAAGATTTTTTTGATGGAGATTCAAAAATCGCGTCAAAGAATATTCCTTCAAATGCTGTTGATAAGGTCCAAATTTTAAAGAACTATGCTGAAGTTGGACAACTTAGTTCAGTTCAAAATAATCAAGATAATATTGCGATTAATATTAAGTTAAAAAAAGGAAAAGATAAATTTTGGTTTGGGAATATTCTTGCGGGTGCAGGGGAGTCCCCTAGCAATACCCAGAATCAAAATCTAGACTTACATATTTTTCAACCAAAGCTTTTTTACTACAGCCCAACTTATAGTGTCAATGTCATAGGTGACTTAAATAATATTGGTGAACAAGCTTTTACTAGAAGAGATTATTGGAATTTTTCAGGAGGCTTCAATAGCCCAAGCGGAAAAAGTGGTACAAACATATCTCTTGGAAATAACAACCTGAGTTTTTTACAACTACAAAATAATAGGGCAAAGGATATTAACACTGAGTTTGTTGCGATTAACTCTAGTTTTTCACCAGACAAAAAGATTGACTATTCTGCCTTTTTGATCTTAACAAATAGTGAAACCGAAATACAACAAAATAACAGTACTCAGTATGTCGGTTTAACCCAGAATATACCGGACGAAAATACCGAAACAAATACTTCACAAGTAAGTGAACTTGGAATAGGTAAATTTTCACTTAAATTCAACCCAAATGCCAATAATCAGCTTGATTATGAGGTTTTGGGTAGATTAACAAAAGAGTCTCAAGATCAAAATTATTTATCATCAGTCATTGGAGCAATTGATCAGTTAGATCAAGCAGAAACATTTAGTATAAATCAAAATTTGAATTATTACTATACACTAAATGAAAAAAATATTTTTGCGTTTGAAGCTCAACATTTGATTAAAGATGAAGACCCTTTTTACAATGCTCTGTTAGAAAATAATGAGAATTATCAAACTACAGCTGTAGGGTTAGGCTTAGACAATTCACTTCCTTTTTACAATATAGCGCAGGAGAAAAAGGTAATGTCCAATCAATTGGATGCAAAAGTTGATTATTGGAATATTTTAAATAAAAAGAGTGATATTAATATCACTCTTGGAACAATTTATAGTAAACAGGAATTTGACTCAGAAATTTTCCAGTTTCTCTCTAGTTCCAATGAAAATTTATATAATCCAACCCCCATAATAAATGATGGATTAGATTATAATGATGTAAGCTATGTTTTTAATGATTTTTATCTAGGTTTACATTACAGATTAAAAACAGGAAAATTTACAATTAGTCCAGGGTTTACAGCTCATTCATACAATTCTGAAAACTTACAAAATGAGCCTTTTGACCCAGGAAGAATTAACTATAAAAAATCATTTTTCAAATTACTTCCTGATTTTAATATGATTATTCAGCTTAAGGATAGTGAAACAATTCGATTAAATTATGCAATGAGAACTCAATTTACAGATGTTAGTAAAATTGCAAGAGGATTGGTTTTAAATAATTATAACTCTATTTTTATTGGTACTCAAGATTTACAAAATGCTATTTCACATAATATAAGTTTAAACTACTATAGTTTTAACCTCTTCAATTACACAAATGTTTATGCTGGAATTAATTACAATAAATCTATTGATCAAATTAGAAATCTAACGAGTTTTGAAAGTGTAATTGCTACAAGTAGCCCCTTTAATTCAGGTTTTGCAGATGAAAATTTATCTGCTTACGGAAGATATCAAAGATCTTACGGTAAAATCAGAGGAACCCTAGGTGCAAACTTCAATTTATCTAAATTTAATCAGTTTATTCAGGATACTTCAATGCCTAGCTTAAGTGAAACTTTCTCGCAAAATTATAACGCGTCCATTAGAACTTTATTTAAGAATGCTCCAAATGTAGAAGCTGGTATTAAATATTCAGTTAGTGAAACAAATATTGGAGATTTAGAAACTAAATATTTTACTGAAAGTCCATTCATTGAAGTCGATGCTCTTATTTTAAAGTCGTTTACTTTTAGATCAAATTATTCTACAACAAAGTTTAAAGATCAAAACTCTGTAATTAATGATTATGAATTTTTTGATGCAGCTATTTCCTACAGAAAGGATAAAGACAGTAAATGGGAATTTGAACTAAGAGCAACCAACTTATTGGATACAAAATCTCAGAGTCAATCAAGTGTGTCAAATATTTCTGTTAGTACAAGTGAATACTTTATTCAACCAAGGTTTATAACATTAAGACTTATTTATAGTCTATAAATTTTCTAAATATTTCTTTTTTTAATTAAAGAAAAAGTTTTTCTTTATGGGTTAAGTTATCTGAGTAAATTTATTTACTTAGATAATTTTCTTTTTTTATAGATGAAAAAATTAAATAAATACAGTAGTAATATTACCCAGAATAACTCACAGCCTGCTGCTCAGGCTATGCTTTATGCAATTGGGTTTTCTGATGAGGACTTTAATAAACCTTTAATAGGTATAGCCAGTACCGGTTATGAAGGTAATCCTTGCAACATGCATTTAAATAATCTTGCTCTGGATGTAAAGGAAGGAGTAAATTCCATTGATTATGTTGGTTTAATTTTTAATACTATTGGAGTTAGCGATGGAATTTCAATGGGTACGCCCGGAATGAGATATTCCTTACCATCGAGAGATATTATTGCAGATTCTGTTGAAACTGTTGTACAAGCAATGAGTTACGATGGATTAATCACTGTAGTTGGGTGTGATAAAAATATGCCAGGTGCATTAATGGGAATGATTAGATTGAATAGACCCTCAATTTTATTGTATGGAGGAACAATTGACTCTGGTTGTCATAAAAACAAAAAATTAGATATAGTTTCATCATTTGAAGCCTGGGGAGAAAAAGTTGCAGGAGTTATTGATGATAAAGAATACAAAGAAATTATAAGAAAATCATGTCCTGGTTCTGGTGCCTGTGGCGGTATGTATACTGCAAACACTATGGCCTCAGCTATAGAAGCTCTAGGAATGTCTTTGCCATTCTCTTCATCAATCCCAGCAAATAATAATTCAAGAAATAAAGTTTCACATGAGACAGGAAAGGCAATGAAAAGTCTTATTGAGATGGATATAAAGCCTTTAGACATTGTTACTAAAAACTCAATTGAAAATGCTGTAACAACAGTAGTAGCCTTAGGTGGATCAACCAATGCTGTTTTGCATTTTCTTGCCATTGCCAGAGCTGCTGATATCGACTTTTCTCTTGAAGATTTTCAAAGAATAAGTGAAAAAACACCTTTTATTGCTGATTTAAAACCCAGTGGTAAATATTTGATGGAAGACTTACATGATATAGGGGGAATTCCTGTAGTATTAAAATATTTACTTAAGAAAGGTTACCTACATGGTGATTGTTTAACGGTAACTGGAAAAACAATAGAAGAAAATTTGAATGAAGTAGCTGATCTGGCTTTTGAGCAAGATGTAATTAGAACATTTGAAAACCCCATAAAAGAAACAGGTCATATAAGAATATTATACGGAAATTTAGCTAACGAGGGAAGTGTAGCAAAAATAACTGGAAAGGAAGGGCTTCATTTTAGCGGTACAGCAAATGTATTTGATTCCGAAGCAGAAGCAAATATTGGCATAAAAAATGGTAAAGTAAAAAAAGGTGATGTTGTTGTGATCAGATATGTTGGACCCAAAGGAGGTCCAGGAATGCCAGAAATGTTAAAGCCAACTGCTGGAATTATGGGGGCTGGTTTAGGAAATGATGTTGCATTGATTACCGACGGTAGGTTCTCAGGTGGTACACATGGTTTTGTTGTTGGACATATAACACCTGAAGCACAGGTAGGTGGAAATATTTCGATTGTTAAAAATGGAGATAAAATTTCTATTGATGCTGAAAACAATACTATAACATTGCATATTTCAGATGAAGAAATAGAAATAAGAAAAAAAAATTGGAAAAAACCTCCCTTGAAGGTTGAAAAAGGATCATTATTTAAATATGCTAATGTAGTTTCTTCAGCGTCTTTGGGTTGTGTAACAGATGAATTTAATTAAAATATTATGTCAAAAATTACAGGAAGTGAGGCAGTAATTAAATGTTTGTTAGAAGAACAAATTGATATCATTTATGGTTATCCAGGTGGTGCAATAATGCCTGTTTATGATGAATTATACAAGTATCAAGATAAGATTCATCATGTACTAACCAGGCATGAGCAGGGAGCAACCCATTCTGCACAAGGTTTTGCCAGAATTTCAGGTAAAGTTGGTGTTGCTATAGCAACATCAGGGCCTGGAGCTACAAACTTAGTAACTGGCTTAGCAGATGCTCAAATTGATTCTACTCCAATGGTATGTATTACTGGTCAAGTTAGTTCACACTTGCTCGGTAGTGATGCTTTTCAGGAAACCGATATTATTGGAATATCAACTCCGATAACTAAATGGAATTATCAAATAACAAAGGCGTCGGAAATTCCTGAAATTTTTGCAAAGGCTTTTTATATTGCTAAAAGTGGTCGGCCAGGTCCAGTACTAATTGATATTACAAAGGATGCTCAATTCGAAAAAATTGATTTTTCTTACAAAAAAACAGAAGGAATTAGGAGCTACAAGGCGGTACCTAAAATTAATATTAATGATATAGAACTTGCTGCTGATTTAATTAATTCTGCAAAAAAACCTCTCATTGTTTGGGGTCAAGGAGTTATTTTAGGAAATGCAGAAAACGAGTTAATTAAGTTTGTTGAAAAATCTGGAATACCTGCCGCTTGGACAATTCTTGGGGCTTCTGCAATTCCAACCAATCATCCACTTAATGTTGGGATGCTTGGAATGCACGGAAATTATGCTCCAAATATTTTGACAAATGAATGTGATGTTTTGATAGCAATCGGGATGAGATTTGATGATAGAGTTACAGGTGATGTTAACAGATATGCAAAACAAGCAAAGATTATACACTTTGAAATTGATCCAGCAGAGGTAAATAAAAATATTGAAGTAGATATTGCTGTACTTGGAGACGCTAAGCAAACATTAAGTGAAATTCTAAGAATTACTAAAAAAAATTCACATAAAAAATGGCATCAAAAGTTTAAAGATCTATACGAAATTGAATACCAAAAAGTGATTCACAATGATTTAAACCCGATAAAAGATGGGTTGACAATGGGTGAAGTAATGAAGGAAATTAATATTCAAACTAAAGGAGATGCAGCAATTGTTTCAGATGTTGGGCAACATCAAATGATTGCTTGTAGATACTCAAATTTTAATAAAACAAAAAGCAATATAACATCTGGAGGATTAGGTACAATGGGTTTTGCATTACCTGCAGCCATAGGTGCTAAAATGGCATGTCCTGAAAGGGAAGTTGTTGCTGTAATTGGGGATGGAGGTTATCAAATGACTATTCAGGAATTAGGCACTGTTTTTCAGACAAAAGCTGCTGTTAAAATTGTTGTGTTAAATAATGATTTTCTGGGTATGGTCAGACAATGGCAGCAACTATTTTTTGATAAAAGATATGCTTCTACGGAAATGTTAAATCCTGATTTTGTAAAAATAGCTGAAGGTTATTATTTAAAGGCTAGAAGAGTGACAAAAAGAGAAGATTTAGCTAATGCTGTAGAAGAGATGATAAAATCAAAGGAACCATATTTTTTAGAAGTTGTTGTTGAAAAAGAAGCAAATGTATTTCCGATGATACCTACTGGATGTTCAGTTTCAGAAATAAGATTAAGCTAATTAATTATGAATAAAGAATTAATAAAATATACAGTTTCTGTCTATACTGAAAACAGTGTTGGACTATTAAACAGAATTTCTGCAATTTTTCAAAGAAGACATATTAATATTGAAAGTTTTAATTCTTCAATTACAGAAATTGAAAATGTACAAAGATGGACGATTCTTGTTTTTACAACTGAAACTTTAATCAAAAAAATTGTAGGACAAATCAATAGACAAATTGAAGTCATTCAAGCTTATTTTCATACGGACGAAGAAACCATATATCAGGAATCATGTCTATTTAAAATAAAATCATCTTTGTTGTTTGATGACAGAAAAATTCAAAATATAATTAAAGAAAGTAACGCAATCATAGTTACTGTAAATCCTGAATTTTTTGTTATCGAAAAGTCTGGTAGAACTCATGAGTTAGATGAGCTTTATGAAAAGTTAAATAAATATGGGATTTTACAATATGTTAGATCTGCAAGAATTGCAGTAACAAAGACACCACTTATGATTTCAGATATACTAACCAATTTTAAAAAAAAATAATACGAGATGAGTAACTATTTCAATTCGCTTGATGAGTCAGAAAAAAAATCACAGTTATCAAAGTGTAGATTCATGAATCTAGACGAGTTTGATAATGGAAATGATATTTTAAAAAATAAAAACATTGTGATAGTCGGTTGTGGCGCTCAAGGGCTAAATCAAGGTTTAAACATGAGGGACTCTGGATTGAGTATCTCATACGCCTTGAGGGATGCCGCTATTAATTCAAAGAGAAAATCGTTTATGAATGCCAATGACAATAATTTTAAAGTTGGATCTTTTAAAGAATTAATACCAGATGCTGACATGGTGATTAATTTAACACCTGATAAAAATCATACTGATGTAGTCAATACTGTTATGCCTTTAATGAAACAAAATTCAATTCTTTCATATTCACACGGTTTTAATATAGTAGAAGAAGGGGTTAAAATAAGAGAAGATATAACAGTAATTATGGTAGCTCCAAAATGTCCAGGTACTGAAGTTAGAGAAGAGTTTAAAAGAGGTTTTGGTGTTCCGACATTAATTGCAGTACACTCTGCAAACGATCCGAATAATCATGGATTAGATTTAGCAAAAGCATATGCATATTCACTTGGTTCTCATAGGGCTGGTGTGCTCGAATCATCTTTCGTTGCTGAAGTTAAAAGTGATTTAATGGGTGAACAGACTATTTTATGTGGTGTACTACAGACTGCGTCAATACTATTATTTGAAAAAATGGTCAACGAGGGTATAGAAAAGACATATGCTTCAAAGCAAATTCAAAACGGCTGGGAGATTATAACTGAAGCATTAAAACATGGAGGCATTTCTAAAATGATGAATTCAATTTCTGACGGTTTTAAAATTGAAGCAAACAGAATTGCAGAAGAATTAAAAGAGATTATGAGGCCTTTGTTTAAAAATCACATGGATGATATAATGAATGGAGACTTTTCAAAAGGTATGATGGAAGATTGGGATAATAACGATGAAAAACTTCTTAATTGGAGGGAAGAGACAGGTGAGACGGCATTTGAAAAAACCCCATCCTCTGAAAAACATATCTCTAATCAAGAATATTTTGATAAAGGAATAGCAATGATTGCATTTGTGAAATCAGGTGTTGAATTAGCATTTGAAACAATGGTTGATGCTGGTATTATTGATGAATCTGCATACTACGAATCATTACATGAGTTGCCTTTAATTGCAAATTTAGTTGCAAGAAAAAAACTTTATGAAATGAATAGTATAATTTCTGATACGGCGGAATATGGATGCTATCTATTTGCTAATGAGGCAAAACCTCTACTAGAGAATTATGTAAACAAATTAAATTCATCATCCATAGGAGTAGGACTTAATATTAACGAAGAAATTGATCAAGACTTACTTAAAAAAATTAACTTTGAAATAAATAATCATCCTGTTGAAAAGATTGGACTAGAGCTAAGAAAGTCTATGACAGCGATGAAAAATTTATTTTAGTGAATAATTTTATTGAGTTAAACGAAATAAAAAAAGCCAGAAAAACACTTGAAAAAGTAGTACTAGAATCTCCTTTTCAAAAAATTAAAAGCTATTCTAAAAATTATAATTCCAATATATTTTTTAAAAGGGAAGATTTACAAAAAGTAAGATCTTTTAAAATAAGAGGCGCATTTAATAAAATTTCTTCTTTAGATAAATCACAGGTAATTAATGGAATTGTTTGCGCAAGTGCAGGTAATCATGCTCAGGGTTTTGCTGTAAGCTGTAGTACGCTTGGTTATAAGGGAAAAGTATTTATGCCAATAACTACTCCTGATCAAAAAATTCAACAGGTAAAAAAATTTGGCAAAACTAATGTTGATATTATATTATATGGTGAAAATTTCACTCAAGCCTATGAAAAAGCTTTAGAGGAATGTGACAAAAACAACAAGACCTTTATTCATCCTTTCGATGATATTAAAGTAATTACAGGACAGGCCACATTGTTTTTAGAAATAATTAATCAATTTGACGGCAAGCTCGATTTTCTTTTTATTCCTATCGGAGGAGGAGGATTAATTTCAGGAGCAATAAATGTTTTTAAGCAATTAAGTCCAAAAACAAAAATCATAGGAATTGAACCTAAAGGAGCACCTTCAATGGCACAATCCATAAAAAAAAATAAATTAGTTACACTTACTAAAATTGACGGATTTGCTGATGGAGTCGCTGTAAAAAAAGTTGGTAATTATAGTTTCAATTACTGTAAACAATACCTAGATGATTTAATTATTTTAGACGAAAATGAAATTTGTAGTTCTATTTTAGAGCTAAAGGATTTTGAAAATATCACAGCTGAACCTGCAGGAGCTATGTCTAGTGCCTCATTAAGACATTATAGAGAAAAAATTATTAATAAAAATGTTGGTTGTATAATATGTGGAGGCAATAATGATAACAAAAGAATGCCTGAAATAACAAGAAGAGCCAAACTTTGGCAAGCTAATAATCTAAAAGACTAGTTTTTTCCCTCTGATCAGTGAAGTGAAAGTATTTTTCTAGAACCAATAATGATATTAAGTTTTCTCTTTTGTTGTTTTTGAATTGCATAACATAATCATTAGCATTTTTAATAATTCTTTTACATTTTTCGGGATTCTTAATATAGAATTCGATTTTACTTTCAACATCTGAATAGTCTTCTTTTATTTCAATATAATGCTTTTCAGGTATTAGCATATTTTCCATAAACCATGATTCAATTTTTGGTTTTGGCATTACTGCAATAGAGTTTGAAGACATTACCCATTTTAGATTAGTAGCAACATCGACTCCTTCAACACACATAATAAATTTAAATTTTAAATGATCTTCTATAGATATTTTATTTTTTAACCATTTTGGATATGGAGTGTCTTTGTTGATTGCACCGAGATCACATAAAGGATGATTAAAATATATATTAAAAAAATCAATTCTTTTTTTATGTTTTTTTGTAATAGCAGATCTTCCAATAAGTTTATTTATTTTATCATCAAATTTATTTGAATCATTGGTATAAGTAAAATGCCTTACTTTATTAAGTTTCATCAAAATTGAATTATGATTTTTATCATTAATAGGTCTGCTTTTCACAATTGAAGGTAAGTCTGGGCTATGTGTGATGTCCCCAAAAAGCATTTTTAATTTTAATTTTTTTTCAAAGAATCTTGTGTATTCGTAAGTGTCAAAAAAATATGTTCTGTGGTAATTTTTAATTTTAAAACTTTCTAAACTTTTCTCAACCTTAATTAAATTATTTTTTTTACTTAATTTATTATAATAGTTAACCCTTCTCTTAATATATTCAAGATCAAATTTTTTTAATGAATTTAATTTTATCTTAAGTCTACATCTGAAAATAAAGTCAGGAATTAATAAACTTAAATAATTTAAAAAATAATATTTCTGTTTATTGTTACGATGTTTAAGACTTGAAAACATTGAGAAAAATAATTTATGAATTTCCAAACTTAATGATTTATTTTTTTGGAATGGAAATTGATGCGTTGTAAATTTAAATATTATGGAATTTAAATTTAAGCCGATACCGGTAGAGTATGAAATAACCGAAAAGATTAAACAAGATAATTTTTTAATAAATGGAAATCTAGTTAAGTGGCAGGGTGAATTTTCATCAGTCTATTCCACAATTTCATCTACATCAGAATATAAGCCTACTTTGCTTGGTGAAATCCCAAGTCTTGGAAAGGAGCAAGCTATACAAGCCTTAGACTCTGCTTGTAATGCCTTTGATAAAGGAAAGGGTGTTTGGCCCACGATGAAGGTTATTGATCGAATCAGAGCAATGGAAAATTTTGTTGAAGAAATGAAGCAAAAAAGAGATGCTGTTGTGAAGTTATTAATGTGGGAAATCGGAAAGAATCTTGCAGACTCTCAAAAGGAATTTGACAGGACCGTAGATTATATTTATGACACAATTGAAGCATACAAGAAAATAGATAGAGATTCAGCTAAATTTGAGAAAAACAGTGGTATTAACGCACACATTAGAAGGGGTCCACTCGGAGTGGTTCTATGTCTTGGACCATATAATTACCCTTTAAATGAAACGTTTTGTCTTTTAATTCCCGCTTTAATTATGGGTAATACCGTGATTTTTAAGCCTGCCAAACACGGGGTATTATTGATTTCACCTTTGATGAATGCTTTTGCTAAACATTTCCCACCTGGAGTAGTAAATATTTTATTTGGAAGAGGTAGGGTTCTGGCATCCCCAATAATGGAGTCTGGAAAAATAAATGTTTTAGCTCTTATAGGGCATAGTTCTTCTGCGAATTCCTTACAAGAAGCACATCCTAAAAAAAACAGATTGAGATTAGTTTTGGGGTTAGAAGCGAAGAATCCAGCAATTATTTTACCTGATGCTGATTTAGATTTAACAATACAAGAATGTTTAAACGGTTCTTTATCATACAATGGGCAAAGATGTACAGCTTTGAAGATAATTTATGTTCATGAAGATATTAAAGAGGAATTTTTAGATAGATTTTCTAGGGCTGTTGATGAATTAAAATATGGAAACCCATGGGAAGAAAATGTCAAGTTAACTCCGCTGCCTGAACCAAATAAACCGAACTATATTCAATCACTAATTTCTGATGCTAAGGAGAAAGGAGCTAATATTATAAATCAAAAAGGTGGCATACAATGTGAAAATTATGTTTATCCAGCTGTTTTGTACCCAGTCAAAAAAAATATGAATGTTTACAAAGAAGAACAGTTTGGCCCAGTAATTCCAATTATATCATTTAAGGATATTAATGAGCCACTTGATGATATGGCAGAATCAAATTATGGTCAGCAGGTTAGTGTTTTTGGAAAGGAATCAAAAAAATTAGGACCACTTATTGATACTCTAGTAAATTTAGTTTGTAGGGTAAACATTAATAGCTCTTGTCAAAGAGGTCCTGATATATATCCGTTTACAGGTAGAAAAGATTCTGCATTTAGTACCTTAAGTGTACATGATGCCCTTAGGTCTTTCTCAATTCGTACATTTGTTGCGTCAAAAGATAATAATGATAATAATAAGATAATTAAGGACTTGTTGAATTCAGATAATTCTAATTTTATTTCAACTGATTATATTCTATAGTTAAATTTTCTTTTATTTCATAAATATTATTACATTAGATTTATAGATTTAAAAAATGAAATTTTTCAACTACAATTTTGATTTTTATTATTTCTTTTATTTTAAGAGAAAGTAGAGACCGTTGTAGTAAAATTGTTTATAATTATTAATGGTCTCGATGTTTCGAGACTTTTTTTTATGAAAAAAAATATAGGAATACAAGGAGTAAAAGGTTCATTTCATCACATAGTTGCAAATAGTTATTTTGGTGAAGAAATTAGTTTGACTGAATTTCTTTCTTTTGAAGAAATGATTTCAACTTTATGTAAAGATCAAATTGATTATGCAGTAATGGCAATAGAAAATTCTACTGCCGGTTCAATAATTCCAAACTATGCATTAATAGATGAATATGATGTTAATATTGTAGGTGAATATTATCTTCAAATAATCCATAATTTAATGGCTCTTAAAGGTCAATCAATAAACGATATTAAAGAAGTTCAATCACATCCAATGGCTCTTCTTCAATGCAGAGATTTTTTTAAAAAAAATCCAAATATTACTCTTGTGGAAGAAAAGGATACAGCCCAAATAGCAAAAAAAATTGCTAAAAATAAAATATTAGGGCTAGGCGCTATTGCAAGTAAACTTGCCTCTAAAATATATGAACTAAATATTATAAATGATAACATACAAACCATTAAAAAAAATCAAACAAGATTTGTTATTCTTCAAAATAATAACACGATTAAAAATGATAATATTAACAAAGCGTCATTGAAATTTGAATTAGATCATAAAAGAGGAAGCCTAGCAACTATATTAAATGTTTTAAGTGATTGTAAATTAAATTTAACCAAAATTCAATCCATGCCTAAAATTCAAACTCCCTGGAGATATTCCTTTTTTGTTGATGTAACCTTTGACAAATTAGAATATTATTTAAAAGCCAAATCAATAATTGAAATTATGGCTAAAGAATTTAAAGTGTTGGGTGAATATAAAAACTCTAAAGATGATTGAATTTTCTAACAGAGTTGATGGGATAACTGAATATTATTTTTCTTCTAAATTAAGAGAAGTTAAATCTTTGATAGATGCAGGAAACGAGATAATCAACTTGGGTATAGGTAGTCCGGATTTATCTCCTCCAGATTCAGTTGTGAAAAAATTAAAAGAATCTCTAAATAAAGAAGGAGCACACAAGTACCAAAATTATAAGGGTATTGATGCATATAGAAAGGAAATATCAAATTTTTACAAATTACATTATGGTTGTGATTTAAATTATCAATCAGAAATTTTACCTCTAATTGGCAGTAAAGAAGGAATTTTTCATATTTCTATGTCTTTTTTATCAGAAAATGATAAAGTTTTAATTCCAAATCCTGGTTATCCAACATATTCTTCAATAACAAATCTGATCGGAAATGAAATCATTTATTACGATTTAATTGAAAAAAATCATTGGTTCCCTGATCTGAAGAAATTGAGTAGACTTGATTTATCTAAAGTCAAAATAATGTGGATTAATTATCCGCATATGCCAACAGGTGCTGCACCCTCAGTCTCATTTTTTTCTGAAATGATAGATTTTGCTAGATCCAATAGCATACTACTTGTAAACGATAATCCATATAGTTTTATATTAAATGACAATCCATTGAGTATTATGAATATAGACGGTGCCAAGGATGTTTGTATTGAATTAAATTCATTAAGTAAAAGTTTTAATATGGCTGGCTGGCGTTTGGGTTTTGCTGTGGGAAAACCAGCATTTATTTCAAATATTTTAAAGGTCAAAAGCAATATAGACTCAGGAATGTTTTTTCCGATTCAAATGGGTGCAATCTCCGCTTTAAAACAATCAAAAGATTGGTTTTTGGCTTTGAATAAGGAATATTCTAATAGAAGAAAGCTTATGTGGCAATTAGCTGATAAATTAAATTGTAGATTTTCAAAAAATTCCTCTGGAATGTTTGTTTGGGCTAAAATTAACGACAAAATCACTTCAAAGGAGTATGTTGATAATCTTTTGTATGATAAAAATATTTTCATAGCACCAGGGAGTATTTTTGGATCAAATGGTGAAGGATATGTAAGGTTTTCCCTTTGTAATTCTGAAGCAAATATTATTAAAGCAATTTCAAGATTATGATAAAGAAAATTTACATAATCGGTATTGGACTAATTGGAGGTAGTTTTGCTCTTGAGTTAAGAAAACTATTTCCAAAATCTAAAATAATTGGTATAGATAATTCTGAAAACAACTTAGGTAAGGCATTGGAGTTAGGTATTATTGATGAAAAGACTATTATTTCTCAAATAAAAAACCCAGATATTATTATTGTTTCTGTTCCGGTAAAATCTATAATTAATTTACTGCCTACTATTTTAGACTGTGCAAATAATAACACTTTAATTCTGGACGTTGGCTCAACAAAAAATAGTATTTGTAAAATTATCAGTGATCATCCAAATCGAGAAAATTTTCTTGCAACTCACCCAATTGCTGGTACAGAATTTTCAGGTCCAACAGCTGCCCAAGAAGGTTTATTTAAACATAAAAATATTATTGTGTGTGATAAAGACAGAACAGCTAAATCGAAACTTCAACTTGGTTTAAAAATATTTGAATTAATGAAAATGCAGATTAGTTATATGGATTCAGAATCTCATGATAAACATATCGCCTACGTTTCACATTTGTCTCACATAAGTTCTTTTATGTTAGGTAAAACTGTAATGGATGAAGAAAAGAGTGAAAAAAATATTTTTGATATGGCGGGTAGTGGATTTGAATCAACGGTAAGGTTAGCAAAAAGCTCTCCTGAAATGTGGACTGACATAATTCATGATAACAAAGAAAATATTATTAAGTCGCTAAATGATTATATTGAAAATTTAGCAAAAATAAATTACCTAATTAAAAATGACAGATTTGAAGAGCTTGAATCTCAATTGAAATCAATAAATTATATAAAAACAATTTTAAAAGGAATAAATTGAAAAAATGAAGAATAGTAAAAATTTGAGAAAATGGCTGGACGATATGAATCTTTCTCATCCGTTAATAATAGCAGGCCCATGTAGTGCCGAAACTGAAGATCAAGTTCTTGATATTGCTCATAAACTTAAGGATTCAGATGCAACTGTTTATAGAGCTGGAATATGGAAGCCTAGAACAAGGCCGGGAAATTTTGAAGGTGTTGGATCTTTAGCATTACAGTGGATGAAAAAAGTAAAAAAGCAGACAGGAATTCTTACAACCACAGAAGTGGCAAATGCAAATCATGTTGATCTAGCACTTAAAAATGAAATTGATATTTTGTGGGTAGGGGCTAGAACCACAGTTAGCCCATTTATAGTTCAAGAAATTGCAGAGGCACTCAGAGGTACTGAAAAAATTGTTCTTATAAAAAATCCAGTAAATCCAGATTTATCCTTATGGTTAGGTGCTATTGAAAGATTTTTTTCTTCAGACATAAAAAATATTGGAGCTATTCATAGAGGGTTTTCAACTTATGAGAAAACCAAATATAGAAATAATCCAGAATGGCAAATTGCTATCGATCTTCAAAGAAAACTTCCTGATCTTCCGTTGATACTTGATCCTTCACATATTGCTGGTAGAAGAGATTTGATTTTTGATTTATGTCAAACTGCTCTGGATTTAAATTATGATGGATTAATGATAGAATCTCATAACGATCCTGATAATGCATGGAGTGATTCCAAACAACAAATCACTCCTGAAAGTCTAAAGGAGTTAACAGAAAATCTTACGGTTAGAAGAGTTACTAATGATGATGAGACATTTCTAGACAACCTAGATAATTTAAGAGCTCAAATTAATGTTCATGACAACCAATTAATCAATATCTTAGGGAATAGAATGAAAGTTGCAGAAAAAATAGGTCTTTTAAAGAAAAAAAATAATGTTGCTGTTCTTCAGTCAAAAAGGTGGAATGAGATTTTAGGTAAAATGATATTGGAGGGTGAAGAAAAAAACTTGAGTGAAGAATTTATTTTAAAAGTTTTCAAAGCAATTCATCAGGAGTCGATAAATCATCAGGAAAATATATTAAAAAATTAATTCATATTTGAAAGGATTAGTATACAAATCAACAGGTTCATGGTATTCGGTCAAGTCCGATAATGGAGATGTATTTAATTGTAAAATTAAGGGCAAGTTTAGATTAGAGAATATAGATAGTACCAATCCAGTTGTCGTTGGAGATTTTGTCGAATTTATTGTGGAAGATCATGATCAGCAAGAAATTGGAATAATACAAAAAGTCTATGAAAGAAGAAACTACATATTAAGAAGATCAGTTAATTTGTCTAAGCAAACTCATATTTTAGCATCAAATATTGATTTTCTTTTGCTTGTAATTACTTTAAAGAATCCAATTACAACTACCAGTTTTATAGATAGATTTTTGGTAAGTGCTGAAGCTTACTCGATTAAAACTTTATTGATCTTTAATAAGTGTGACATTTATAATGAAAAAGACGAAGTTTTGTTAAATTCATTAATAAGTATTTATGATGACATTGGTTACGATACAATAAAAATATCTGCTAATACAGGTTATGGGATTAAAGAACTAGAGAAAAGACTTTCAAACAAAACTATAATGTTGGGGGGGCATTCTGGTGTTGGAAAAACCTCAATTATCAATGCAATACATGGATCATTAAATTTAAAAGTTGCTGATATTTCTGATCAACACTCACAAGGAAGGCATACCACAACTTATGCAGAACTTCACGATTTAGATAATAATATTAAACTCATTGACACTCCAGGAATTAAAGGCTTTGGATTAGTAAATTATGAGAAGAATGAGATTACTAATTTTTTTCCAGAATTTTTAAAGGTAAGTTCAAAGTGTAAGTTTAACAATTGTATTCATATGAATGAGCCAAAATGTTTTGTTAAACAAAAAGTTGAATCTGGAGAAATTTCAAATTCTAGATATGAAAGTTATATTCAAATAATAAATGATGATAATTTAAAGCATAGATAAATTGAAGTTAGTTATTCAAAGAGTAATAGAGTCAGATTTAACTATCGATCAAGAAATATATTCTTCAATCGGATATGGAATGGTAATATTTGTTGGAATTTCTGAAAATGATATTGATTATAATTTGAGTAAAATAACAAGTAAAGTATCAAAACTTAGGATTTTTAATGATGAATTTGGAAAGATGAATAAAAACATAAACGATATTAATGGTGAAATATTAGTTGTTAGCCAATTTACTTTATACGCTGATACAAAAAAGGGAAATCGTCCAAGCTTTATTAAAGCTGCAAAACCAGAAAATGCAATTAAAATTTATGATAATTTTATTGTAGAGTTGCAAAATCACATCAATACAAAAATTCAAACAGGTAAATTTGGAGCAGATATGAAAATCAATCTACTAAATGATGGGCCTGTTACAATAATTTTAGAAAATAATTAAAATGGAAATAAAAAATTTACAATTGAAAGTTGATAATTGGATTAAAAACCATGGAGTTCGATATTTTAATGAATTGACAAACATGGCACAGCTAACCGAGGAGGTGGGTGAAGTAGCTAGAATAATTTCTCGTAAATATGGAGAACAAAGTTTTAAAGATTCTGACAAGGAAGTTGATCTAGCTGGTGAACTTTCAGATGTTTTATTTGTTTTACTATGTTTAGCTAACCAAACCGGAGTTGATCTTCAATCTTCTTTTGACAAAAGATTAAAAATGAAAGCAAAACGTGATCATGATAGACATCATTCAAATAAAAAACTTGATTGATGAGTTTTTTATTAAAGAGGGCTAAGCTTAAAGAAGTTGAACTTTTTGTTCCTGGGTCAAAAAGCGAATCTAACAGACTTTTGATTTTAAGTTCACTTTATAAAAATTTATCTCTAGAAAATATTTCGAATTCAGATGATACAAATTATCTTTTAAGAGCGCTTGAGTCAAAATCAGCTATCATCGATATCGGCCATGCAGGAACAGCTATGAGATTTCTAACTTCATACTTGTCTTTAACAACTAACAGGGATGTAGAGCTTAGGGGATCAAAAAGAATGCATAATCGACCAATTAAAATATTGGTTGAATCACTTAGAAAAATTGGGGCCTTAATTGAGTATAAAGAAAACGATGGTTACCCTCCTGTTCTTATTAAGCCATCTAAATTGTTAAGTAAGACTTTGCTCATTGATTCTTCAATAAGTAGTCAGTTCATATCATCTTTATTATTAATTGCGCCAAAAATTTCAGGTGGATTAGAAATAAATTTAAAAGGAAGGAAAACCTCTATGCCCTACATAGATATGACAGTTGGTTTATTGAAAAAAATTGGTATTGAAGTTATTTCAACTAAAAATCATTTTAAAGTAAAAGAACTTCAAAATATTAATTCGATAAATATTCCCGTAGAATCTGATTGGTCTTCTGCATCATACTACTATTCGATAGTTGCTCTAGCAGAAACTGGCTACAGTCTAACTCTGTCAAAATATAATTGTAAAAGTTTACAAGGAGACTCTAGCATTATTAATATTTATGAATCATTTGGTGTAAAAACAATCAATTTAGATAATAAATTAATTCTAAAAAAAACTGAATGCACTATAGATGAAATTTCTTTAGATTTAAGTTCAAACCCTGATTTAGCTCAAACTATTTGTGTAACATGTTTGGGATTAAACATTAAATGTAATCTAAAGGGACTTCACACATTAAAAATTAAAGAAACAGATAGATTATTAGCATTAAAAAAAGAGTTGAGTAAGTTTAATTTAAATGTAAAAATTTCTAACGACTCGATTTCATTTGAAAACGACGGTATATTGAAACCGGATATAGTAATTGAAACCTACGATGATCACAGAATGGCGATGTCATTTGCATGCTTAGTAATTAAAACAAATATTATAATTAACAACCCAGAGGTAGTGAGTAAGTCATATAAATCATTTTGGTTGGATTTAGAAAAAATAGGTGTTATTATTGAATAATTTCCTCTAATTACTTGACATCCCCTATTTCCACATTGTATATTTGCATTTTTTAAAACCTTTCAAGATGAGAATGAAACTTTCAGATTTTAATTATGACCTTCCAGAAAAATTAATCGCTGAGTACCCAAATAAAAACCGTGATGAGGCCAGACTAATGGTAATAGATAGAAAAGACTATTCTATACAACATCGTCAATTCAAGGATATGATTGAATATTTTGACGAAAATGATGTTATAATATTAAATAACACAAAAGTTTTTCCAGCTCGCTTATACGGTAACAAAGAAAAAACTGGAGCCAGAATTGAGGTTTTTTTACTTCGTGAGTTAAATGCAGAGCAAAGGTTATGGGATGTCTTGGTTGATCCAGCAAGAAAAATTAGAATTGGGAATAAACTTTATTTTGGAAATGATGATACTCTTGTTGCAGAGGTGATTGACAATACAACTTCAAGGGGTAGGACCTTAAGATTTTTGTGTGATGTCAGTTACGAAGATTTTAGAAAATTATTAATCGATTTAGGAGAAACTCCATTACCAAAATATATAAATAGAGAAGTTGAACCTGATGACAAAGATCGATATCAGACAATTTATGCAAAAAATGAAGGTGCTGTTGCCGCACCAACAGCTGGCTTACATTTTTCAAAACATTTAATGAAACGTTTAGAAATAAAAGGTGTTAATTTCTCTGAGGTCACATTACATGTTGGACTTGGCTCATTTTACCCCGTTGAAGTTGAAGATTTATCAAAACATAAAATGGACAGTGAAAGAGTTATAATTGAGCAGGATTCTGCAGCCTTAATTAATGAAGGATTGGCAAACAAGAGACGAATTTGTGCGGTTGGAACAACGGTTATGAGAGCAATAGAAAGTTCAGTTTCATCTAAGGGAACATTAAATGAATATGACGGCTGGACAAACAAATTTATTTTCCCACCTTATGATTTTTCAATTGCTAATTCAATGATTACTAATTTTCATATGCCTAAATCAACACTATTAATGATGACATCAGCTTTTTTAGGAAATGATTTTATAAAGAAAGCTTATGAAGAAGCCATTAAGGAAAAATACAACTTCTTTAGTTACGGTGATTCAATGCTAATTATTTAAATATTTTGTCTTCAAAAAAGGATATTAGATCGCTTAATGAAGATGAATTAAAAGAAGTTTTATCATCTAACTCCTTTAAATCATTTAGAGCAAAACAAATCTTTCACTGGATTTGGAATAAATCAGCACATAGCTTTGATGAAATGTTAAATCTTCCTAAAGATTTAATAATCTTTCTTAAGGAAAATTTCGTAATAAATTTTGTAAAGGTCCATCGAATGCAAAAAAGCTTAGATGGAACAATTAAAAATGCAATTAAGCTTTTTGATGGACACATTGTAGAATGTGTATTAATACCCACGAAAAGCAGAATTACTGCATGTGTTTCATCTCAGGTTGGATGTAGCTTAAATTGTAAGTTTTGTGCAACTGCAAAGCTTAAAAGAATGAGAAATTTAAACCCTGATGAAATTTATGATCAAGTGGTATTAATTAACCAACAAGCTAAAGAACATTTTGACAGGCCATTAACAAACATTGTTTTTATGGGGATGGGAGAGCCTTTAATGAATTATAATAATGTTTTAAAATCAATAGATAGAATAACATCTAAATCAGGTCTTGGTATGTCTCCAAAAAGAATTGTTGTGTCAACTTCAGGAGTACCTAAAATGATTAAAAAAATTGCTGATCAAGGGGTTAAATTTAAACTTGCAGTTTCTTTACATTCTGCAATAAATGAAAAAAGAACTTCAATAATGCCATTCAATGATAAAATGAATCTTGATGAATTAGAGGAAGCCTTGAAATATTGGTATGATAAAACAAAGAAGATAATCACTTATGAATATGTTGTGTGGAAAGGTATTAATGATTCTGATGAAGATATTTTAGCATTGGTTAAATTATGTAAAAGAATTCCGAGCAAGGTTAATTTAATTCAATATAACAACATTGATGATCCGACTTTTATTCAAGCATCAGCGGGTGTATTAAATAAATATATTAAAACTCTAGATTCAAATAAGATAAAGGCTACGATTAGAAAATCTAGGGGTCAGGATATTGATGCAGCCTGTGGTCAACTTGCTAATAAATCATAAACCAATTATTTTATTTATTATAAATAAAGAATAATTCCTTAAATTAATAAATTCAAATAAATTTTTATTTTGATTTCAAAAAACACCATAGAAAAAGTTTTTGAAACTGCTCGTGTTGAGGAGGTAATAGGGGATTTTGTTCAGCTTAAAAAATCAGGATCAAACTATAAGGGATTAAGCCCTTTCACGGAAGAAAGAACTCCTAGTTTTATGGTTTCTCCTGCTAAACAAATTTGGAAAGACTTTTCTAGCGGAAAAGGAGGTACTGTTATAACATTTTTAATGGAACATGAACAGTATACTTATCCTGAGGCAATAAAATATATTGCTAATAAGTATAATATTGAAATTGAAGAAACTGAAAGAACACCTGAACAAATTTCTGAAGATAATGAAAAGGAAAGTCTATTTCTAGTTTCAGACTTTGCAAAAAATTATTTTAAAAAAAACCTTTTTGAGCAAGAGGGTAAAACAGTTGCTTTAAGTTATTTAAAGGAAAGAAATTTTCAAGATGAAATAATCAAAAAGTTTGAAATTGGATACTCAGAAAATATTAAAGATAATTTTTCGAATGCTGCTTTAGAGGCTGGTTATAAATTGAATTTTTTAGAAAAAACAGGCCTTACAATTGTTAAAGAAAACGAAAATATCGATAGGTTTAGAGGAAGAGTTATTTTTCCAATTAAGAGTATGTCTGGTCGAATTCTCGGATTTGGTGGTCGAATTTTAGGTTCATCAAAAAGCATAGCAAAATACATCAATTCTCCTGAAAGTTTAATCTATCAAAAGAGTAAAGTTTTATATGGAATATTTGAAAGTAAGCAATCAATAGTTAAAAATGACAATTGTTTTTTAGTTGAAGGTTATACAGATGTAATAAAAATGCATCAATGCGGAATATCTAATGTGGTGGCTTCATCGGGAACTGCATTAACCGAAAATCAAATTAGATTAATAAATAGGCTAACAAAAAATATAACTGTTGTATTTGATGGTGATGCTGCTGGTTCAAGGGCTGCTCTAAGAGGGATTGATTTGATATTAGAGCAGGGGATGAATGTTAAGATATGTAATCTTCCTGAAAATGATGATCCCGACTCATTCGTTTCTAATAAAACATTAGAAGAGGTTCAATCATATTTTATTAAAAATGCTAAGGATTTCATAGTTTATAAAGCATCATTGTTATTAGATGATTCTGAAAATGATCCTGTAAAAAAAGCTTCAGTAATAAGAGATATGGTCGAAAGTATTTCTAAAATATCTGACCATATTAAACGTGAATTATATATTAAGGAGTGTTCAAACATAATGAACATTAGTGAGCAGGTCTTATACAGCACCTTAGCTCAAATTTCAAAAAAAGATTTTAATAATTTCAAGAAAAGACCTGTAAAACAATACGAGCCAATAACCATTGTTAAAAACGATAAAAATAAAAAGCAGGTCAACGAATTGTACGAGTTGGAGAAAAAAATTATTGAAATTTTAATTTTATATGGAAATGATTTAATTGATTTTGAGGAAGAGGTGTTTTCGCAAAATAATGATGGTGCATCGTCAAGAAAAATCTCGACTAGATCTTTGAAAGTTTTTGAAAAAATTTACATGGATTTACATATTGATGAAATGGAGTTTTCTAATGAGGATTTTAAAAATATATATTTTAGAATAATCGAATGTTTTAACGAGAATAAAGAAATAAATATTGATAAATTCATTAATGAACTTAGCGAAAAACAACAATTAGAAGTAACCAATATAGTAATGGATAACGAAAAATATTTTTTACATGATTGGGAAAAAAACAATATATACCCTAAAAGAAAAAAAGACACTCTTGCACAACTAACCGTTGAAACAGTATTAAACTTAAGATGCTATTTAATTGATAAAAAAGTTAATGGTTTTAGAGATGTTGGAAAGAATAGTGAATTAAATAACCACCACCTTGAAGAGGTTGTAAATTACTCTAAACTAAAAAAATTGCTTTCTGAAAAGTTGAATAGAGTATTATGATTTTAATTCTTTGGGAATCTTACAAATAGGAATGCTAATCATTTTATGCTTATTGGCTTTATGATGTTTAATGTATACATCGTATTTGTCCCTTAAGTCTTGATCAATGTTTTTTGGATTTGTTCCGCTTTCTAGAACATTCATTATCTGTTCTAATTCGTCATAAGATGCTCCGATTTGGTCTTCATCAGATCTATCATCATCCCACAAACCATCTGTTGGTTTAGCTTTTAAAATTTCATTATCAATATCTAAAGATTTTGAAATTTTAAATACTTCGGATTTCATTAAATCAGCAATTGGGCTAATGTCAACCCCACCATCTCCATATTTTGTGTAGAAGCCAACTCCAAAATCTTCAACCTTATTTCCTGTACCAACAACAATTGAGTTATTAATACCAGCATAATAATATAAAGTCATCATTCTAAGTCTTGACCTAGAATTGGCTAAGGACAAATTATTTTTTGATGAATTACGATCTTCAACAAATGATTTAAACTCATTAAAAACGGTTGTTAGATCAACTTCAATCGATTCAACATTTTTAAACTTATCTTTTAGCCATTTTATATGGTTTTTAGCACGCAAATATTGATCTTCTTTTTGTTTGATCGGCATATTTAAGCATAATGTTTTTATACCTGTTAGTGCACATAATGTTGATGTTAAGGCTGAGTCAATACCCCCAGAAACTCCTATTACTAATCCATCTAAATTATTGGTCTCTTTATAATTTTTAATCCAATCCGTAATGAATTTTATCGTTTCAGATGTTTTCATTTAATAAATATTAGCCCAAAAAGTATGTTATATTTGTAATACAAAAATATAATAAACTTATGTCAATTTCTTCTTTAAACTACATAAAAAAAATATTAATTACTTTATTTTTTTTCTCTGTAGTTTCCTGTCATGAAAAAGTTGTTAAAAATGATAAATCTGTTATAGAGAGATTTGAAAAACAGTTCTATAATTCTAATAAAGAGCAATTAAATGAATTGAAGAATAAATATCCATATTTTTTTCCCAAGTCATTCCCAGATAGTGTATGGATAAACAGGCTAAATGACCCAATACAACAAGAAATTTTTCATGAAATTCAAAAAAATTATCAATCTGTTGAATTTTTAGAAATAGAACTAATCAAATTTTTCAAAAAAAATATAGACATTGATGCTAACTTTATTGAACCCAAGATTATAACAGTCAATACTGATGTAGATTACAGAAATAAAATTATTCTTGCAGATTCATTGTTGCTTATTGGTTTAGATAATTACTTAGGGTCAAATCATCCTTTTTATGATGGAATTCCGCTATACATAAAAGAGGATTTAACTTCATCGAATATCTTATCTGATATTGCTGAACAATTTGCAATTAATATTGTGCCAAGAACTGAATATTATACATTTTTAGATAAAATAATTTATTATGGAAAGATTTTGCATTATAAAGATTTTAGCCTAGATATTGAAGATAGGTTTAAGATTGGATATTCAGATGATAAAATGAAATGGGCAAATGAAAATGAATATTTTGTTTGGACATATTTTATTGAAAACAATATTCTATTTAACCCGGATAACAACTTAATTAATCAATTTATAAACGATGGTCCATTCTCTAGATTTTATTTAGAAATAGATAATGATTCATCAGAAATGATAGGGAAATACATTGGTTGGCAGATAGTTAAATCGTATATGACGAATAATGATGTCTCATTAACTCAAATGCTTAAAAATAGCCCATCAGAAATTTATAATAATTCAAAATATAAGCCAAAAAAATAATGAAAAATAAAAAGTCTAAAATTGAAATTTTAGTGGAATTAGATGAAAATAAAATTCCAGAAAAAATGTATTGGTCAGCAAGTGATGCAGGCATTAAAAACAGTGAAACAAAAGCTGCATTTCTTTCTGTTTGGGATCCCGAAAGAAAGGAAAGCCTAAGAATTGATCTTTGGACAAAGGATATGCCTCTTGATGAAATGAAAATATTTTTTTATCAGATACTTACAAGTATGTCATCAACATTTAAAAGAGCTACTCAAGACGAAAAAATGTCACAAACTATGTTAGATTTTTGTGATTATTTTGCAGAAAAATTAGAGTTAAAAAAATAATTTTACCATTCATTTTTCTTATTTCCATCAAGTCTTAAAAATATTGACAGTAATAATGTAAATGCAATAAGGCTTGAACCTCCATAACTTAAGAAGGGTAGTGGAATCCCAATAGTTGGAGTTAATCCTAGTACCATGCCTATATTTATTAAAAAATGAATAAATAAAATTGATGCGGTACAATATCCGTATACTCTACTAAATTTATTTTTCTGATTTTCTGATAAATATATTATTCTAATTATCAGAATCGTATACAGCAAAATTATAAATACACTTCCTAAAAACCCCCATTCTTCCCCAACGGTACTAAATATATAATCACTATGCTGAGCTGGTACAAAATTACCCATAGTACGGGTTCCTTTTAAATAACCCTTACCTATAAGCCCACCAGAGCTAATAGCCTTTTTGGATTCGTTTAAATTATATAAAATAGTTTTTTCCATTTGCTTAATTTTTTTTGGATCTTTTTCTAAATTAAGCCAAACCTTTATATAGTTTTTTTGATGATTTTTTAGAATATTTTCATAGACAAAAATTGTCCCAAAACAGGTAATTAAACATAAGGATGTTAAAGAAATTATTTTAAAAATCTTATTTCTAACTTTCTTTTTAAATAAAAAATAGAGGATAATAATTGATATGATAATACCTGAAATAATTGAAGCTGAAATTTTTAATGATAGTATTGAGAGTATTATAATACTAAAAATAGACTTCACATAATTTTGTGAAATTCCTTCTCTGTATAAAACAAAAAATAATGATAAAAAAACGATTGAGCTTCCGGTGTCATTTTGAAAAACTATTATAACAATAGGGATTAAAATGATAAGAAAAAGTTTAAGCTGATCTTTTGGGTACTTTAAATCTGTCTGAAAATCGCTAATATATTTAGAAACTGCAAGCGCTACTGTAATCTTTACAAATTCACTAGGCTGAAGATTAAACCCTCCGATTGGAAACCAGGATAATGCTCCGTTAACTCTTTTCCCAAAAAAGAAAAGACATATCAGTACAACCAATGATATTAGATAAAAAATACTTGAAAATCTTTCATAAAATTTTACTTCAATGGAGATTGCTATAAAACCGATAAATACAGAAATCAAAGCATAAAAAAACTGTTTGCTATACAGTGTTGAAAAATCTAGAATATTGATTTCTTCACCTGATATACTTGATGATAAGATATTGCCAATACCAAAACCAAGCAATAAAAAGTATATTACAATTATAACCCAGTCGAGTTTAAGTATATTTTTTCTTTGACCAATCAAAGCTTGTTTATTTTAAATGGTTTATTAGAGAATGGTTTTTTATACTCATCATCTAAGCTTTTATTTATTACAAGCTTTTCAATTCTTTTATTATTTATATAACCCTTTAAATATTTCTCAATCATTAAGCTTGATATTCTTCCTGCCCACGTAGAACCATAATATCCGTTTTCTACTAAAACAGCAATTGCAATTTTAGGATTATTTCTTGGTGCATATGCTACAAAAATTGAATGATCCGTAAGTTGAGTTTTCTTGCCATTTATTTTTGTAAAATTTTCTGCAGTCCCTGATTTTCCGCAAATTTCAATTCCTGGAATATTCAAAAGTTTTCCCGTACCGCTTTCGTAAACTTTTGAAAGCCCAACTTCAATTATATCAAAATATTTTTCGTCTATATTGATAATTTTTTTCTCTTTAAATCTTTTCGGAATTGAATCTCCCTCAATCTTTTTAATTATATGCGGTGTATAATAGAAGCCTTTGTTAGCTACGGCTGCAATCATATTTGCTAACTGAATTGGGGTTACAAGAATTTCACCCTGACCAATTGAATTTGAAAGATTAGTTGTTGGGCCCCATCTAAAGTCTGGGTACCATCTGTCATAAAATTCAGAAGTAGGAATCATACCTTTTTTACCGATTGGAAGATCATTGTTTAGGTAATTACCTAAGCCAAAACTTTTTACACTTTCACTCCATTCATTGAAATTTTCTGAAATTTTGTTGTTTTTACCTATGGTTTTTCTGTAGCTATCGGCAAAATATGAATTACACGATTCAGAAATTGCATTGTATATATTTCTGTAACCACCACCACAATGACATTTCATTGATTTTTTATTTCTGCCATAGATGTATTCCCCCCCACAAAATATTGTACTATTTTCACTAATAACCTCTTCTTCTAAAGCAATTAGTCCATTAATAATCTTAAATGGGGACCCAGCAGGAAATGTTGATAAAAGTCCTTTGTCTAAAAGCGGTTTATATATACTGTCTTGATATAATTCAAAGTAATTTTTTGACCTTTCTCTACCAACTAGTAAATTTGGGTTATACGATGGAGCTGAAACGAGTGTTAATAGTTCGCCTGAACTAGGTTCAATAGCCACAATTGCCCCTTTCTTATTTGACATCAAAAGTTCTCCATATTCCTGAAGTTTTGAATCAATGGTAATTGTTAAATCATTTCCGGCTATTGAATTTATATCATTTAAACCACTATTAAAACTTCCAATATCTCTGTTAAATCTATCTTTTTGAATAAATTTTATTCCTTTTTCTCCTCTCAAATATTTTTCGTAAGATAATTCGACCCCTTGCTTGCCAATGATATCACCCTGAGAATAGTATTCATCATTTTCTAAATTCGATCTGTTAACCTCTGCCACATAACCTAATACGTTAGCTCCAATTTTTGTATTGTATTGGCGTAAATTTCTTTTTTGAATATAAAAACCATCATATTTTCTGATTTTTTCTGCGAGAAAACCATAATCCTCTTTTGAAAGATGAGCTAGGAAAACCGAAGGAATTCTAGTTGAGTATCTAGTTGTTCTTTGGATTTTTTTATTAAAATAATCATTTGATATTTTTAATAATTTACAAAATTCAACAGTGTCTAGCTCTTTCACCAAACCTGGAATAATCATTACATCATATGAGGGTTGATTAGATACTAAAAGATTATTATTTCTATCATAAATATAGCCTCTTTTAGGGTATGTAAAAACCTTACGAATAGCATTGTCTTCATAAATTGAATAAGGCTCAGATGCATAAACCTGTAAATAAAACAATCTCAATATGAAAATAAAAGAGGTGGAAATTACAATTAGAAGTAAAAGAAATTTTCTCATTTATGCCTGTTAATTATTAACTCAAAAAGAATATAAATCACTATGAATGTAAAAACTAAACTGCTGAAGGTGTTTTTTAAAATCAAAGATATTTTTGACATATCAAATACTTCTAACCCAAATAAAATAAAATGATGAATAAAAATAATTGATAGTAAGTAGAATAAGTTTTGTTTTAACTCAATGGAGTTGAATTTAACAACTTGATGCTCATATGCCATGCCAAAAAAAAGTTTTAGCAAATTAGGCCTTATATACGATATTATTAAGGTAGATGCCGCGTGAATTGCATGGGTATCAGAAAAAACATCAATAATTAATCCGTAAACAAAAGCACAAAAAATAAAAAAAGATCTATTATTTTTTAAAGGAAAATATGCAATAAAGAAGATGTAAATAAAAGGATTAATTGAGCCTAAAAAATTAATATTATTAAAAAATAATCCCTGTGCAAAAATTAACACAACTGCTAAAATTATGTTAGAAAATATTCTATTCATCTAATGAATTTATTTCTCTTAAATTATTATTTTTTAGAACATATAGCTTCTCAATATTTGTCATATCTGTAGCTAATTTAATTTCCAATTCAAGATAATTTTCTGAATTATCTAGTTTGTATGAATCAACATAACCAACCGGAATGCCTTTAGGAAAAATTAATGAGTTGCCTCCAGTGACAATGGTATCTCCAATTGATACTTCTGCCTGTTTTGGTACATCTTTTAGTTGAACCTTATTTATATTTATACCATCCCATGAGAGGATTCCAAAATAGTTTGAGTTTTTAAATTTTGCATTCAACAGAAAATTGGTATTTAAAATTGAAATAAATCTAGAGTAATTATATGTTGTTTTATCAATGATTCCGACAACACCATTTGAGGAGATTACACCATTATCGATATCAATACTATCCTTTTTACCGCTGTCAATTGTAATAAAATTATTGGAGTAAGAATAGCTATTTTTAATCACAGAGACTGAGGTAACATCAAAATTAACTTTTTCAAACTGATCAACTTTCTTTTCATTTGTGTTATAAAGAATCAGTCTTAATTTCCTGTTTTCTTCAGTAAGGATTTTATTTTGATATTCTAAATTAAAATATTTTGAAATTGTAAATTTTGTATTGTATAAATGGGAGAATAAAGTATTACTGGAATTTAAAAATCTACTTTTATTGTACTCGTTATAACTAATATTTATTGATAGACAGATAAAAAGCAACGAAAGAAATAAAATAAAATCCTTATTTCTAATTAAGAAATAAATAATTCGCTGCATATTAATCTAACTATTTTATAAGCACACTCTTATATTTTGGAATATTTTTAAGCACAATACCTGTTCCTCTAACAACCGCTCTTAGGGGATCTTCTGCAATGTATACAGGTAAATCAGTTTTTTTAGAAAGTCTTTTATCAAGTCCTCTTAACATAGATCCTCCTCCGGCTAAATACATTCCTGTATTATATATATCTGCTGCAAGCTCAGGTGGTGTCTTTGATAGAGTTTCCATTACTGAGTCTTCAACTCTTAGAATTGACTTTTCAAGTGCCTTAACAATTTCTCGGTATGAAATTTCAATTTGCTTTGGCTTTCCTGTCAACAGGTCACGGCCTTGAACACTCATCTCTTCTGGCGGATCATCCAAATCTTCAGTTGCTGCACCAATTTGAATTTTAATTTTCTCAGCGGTTCTGTCTCCAACATATAGGTTGTGTTGAGTCCTCATATAATAAATGATGTCGTTGGTAAAAACATCTCCTGCAACTTTTAGTGATTGATCACAAACAATACCACCAAGAGCAATTACTGCAATTTCTGTGGTTCCTCCACCAATGTCAATTATCATATTACCCTTGGGTTGCATAATATCTACACCAATACCAATTGCTGCAGCCATAGGCTCATGTATTAAGTATACCTCCTTGCCATTGACTCTTTCAGCAGATTCTTTAACCGCTCTCATTTCAACCTCGGTAATACCAGAAGGAATACATATAACCATAATCAGCGAGGGGGAAAATATTTTATTTTTAAGAGTAGGGATGCTTTTAATAAACAAATTTATCATTTGTTCAGATGCGTCAAAGTCAGCAATTACACCATCTTTTAATGGTCTAATTGTTTTGATGTTTTCGTGAGTTTTACCCTGCATTAGATTTGCTTCATTACCTACTGCGATTATTTTACCAGAAATCCTATCTTTTGCAACAATCGATGGACTGTCTACTACAACTTTATCGTTGTGAATAATTAGAGTGTTAGCTGTACCTAAATCAATCGCAATTTCTTCCGTTAAAAAATCAAAAAATCCCATAGGGTTAAATCAAAAAAATCAAGTTTATATTACTCAGGCCTGCAATGTAAATCTATGAATAAAAATTAAATAAAAAAACAATAAAACAATATCAATGTTTAAAATGTCTAACTCCTGTAAAGACCATAGCAAGATTATTATTATTACAGTAATCAATACTTAAATTATCCTTTATCGAACCTCCCGGTTGTATTATTGAATTTATGCCTTTTTTATGAGCTATCTCTACACAATCAGGAAAAGGAAAAAACGCGTCACTAGCCATGGAAGCCCCACTTAAGTCAAACCCAAATTTTTCAGCTTTTTCGATTGCTTGATTTAATGCATCAACTCTACTTGTTTGTCCAGTTCCCGAAGCTAAAAGCTGTTTGTTTTTAACCAATACAATTGTGTTAGATTTTGTGTTTTTACAAATCTTAGACGCAAAAAGTAAGTCATCAATCTGATTATCATTAGGAGTAACCTTGGTTGGAAAACTCAACATTTCTTTATTATCAGTGATATCGTCTGAACTTTGTATTAATTTTCCGTTCAAACACGATCTTGTAATATTATTTTTTACAGGATACGAATTCATTTTTAGAATAATTCTATTTTTCTTTTGCATTAATAATTCTAAAGCTTCTTTATCAAACTCTGGTGAAATAACTACCTCGCAAAAAAGAGAATTTATTGTTGAAGCAGTTTCAATATCAATTTTACAATTTGAAATAAGTATACCTCCAAATGCTGATACAGGATCAGCTTCAAGTGCTGCATCATATGCTTCTTTAATATTGTCTCTGATTGCAATACCACAAGCATTATTGTGTTTTAATATTGCAAAAGTTGGTTTATCTTCTTTGAACTCTGACATTAGATCCATTGCAGAGTCAATATCAAGCAAATTATTATAGCTTAAGTCTTTGCCACTAAGCTTTGTGAATACCTCGTTTAGTTTACCCTTAAAAACTCCGGTTTGATGAGGATTTTCGCCGTAGCGTAGGCTTAAGTTTTCTGTTCCGTCAAAATAACTGAAAATCGCTGAATCATATTCAGAGGAAGTTTGAAATGAATTCCTAGCAAAGTATTTTCTTTCATCTAAACTAAGCAGTCCGTTATTTTCTTTATAAACTTTTAAAAAAGAATTATAATCATTAACTGATGAAACACAAACCACATTTTTGTGATTTTTTGCAGCAGCTCGAATCAACGCAATACCACCAATATCAATTTTTTCGATTATTTGATCTTCAGTACCTCCATTTTTTACAGTTTCTTCGAACGGGTATAGATCAACAATAACTAGGTCAATTGAAGGAATTTCATATTTTTCTTTCTCTTCAATATCTCCGTTGTTTTCTCTTCTGTAAAGTATGCCACCAAATATCTTTGGGTGTAGTGTTTTCACTCTTCCTCCAAAAATAGATGGATAGTCAGTTATATTTTCAACTTCGATAACATCATAGCCAAGTTTAGAAATGTAGTTATGGGTACCACCAGTTGAATATAACTTCACTTTATTTTTGACTAACTCTTTTACAATTGGTTCAAGCCCTTCCTTTGAAAAAACTGAAATCAAAGCAGATTTTATTTTGACATTGTTCATAATTTCAAAAATAATTAAATTGAAATACGAATTATCCTTATTTTTAACCAAAGAATTCAATTTTGTTAACACTTACATTTAATAAGTTCTTCTTAGAAAATTATGCGTAAAATTCATGTTAAAAATATGGTTTGTTCAAGATGCACTGAAGCTGTTGAATATATATTTAAGGAACAAGGTGTTGTGATTAAAAATATAGAACTTGGGCAGGTGATTGTAGATGAAATTACAGAACAACAAATTTTATCAATTGAATCTAATCTTAATCAAAAGGGATTTGAGATTTTAAAAGAGAAAAACTCAATTTTAATCCAGAAAATAAAAAATATAATCATAAATCATGTTGAGTCTCATCCTGAATCAAAACAAAAATTTTCCGAATTTCTTTCCAAGAAAATCGGATATGATTACTCTTATATAAGCAGAATATTCTCTTCAAATACCGGATATACAATTGAAAAATATTTTTCGCTGCAAAGGATTGAAAAAACCAAAGAATTAATAAAGTACGATGAACTTAATATAAGTGAAATTGCTTATAAATTGAATTATTCAAGTGTTGCACATTTGTCCAAGCAATTCAAACAGGTAACAGGGATGAATCCTTCAGAGTTTAAAAGACAACAAAACCTCCAAAGAAAAGGTATCGATCAAATTTGATAAAATTTTATAAATATATTCTGCTATTATATAAGTTTTTAACCCAACTCTTTAATAATTTTACATTATAAAATTTTTCAAAATTGATTAACAAGAATTATTTTTTTATAGTCTTATTTCTTTTCATTTCATCCTTTGTTTTTTCTCAGGAAATAAAAGGTACGATTCTAGAGGTTATTGATAATAATGAGATACCTGTTGTTGGAGCCAATATATATTGGATAGATAATTCAGGTGGTACAATTTCGGATATTGACGGTAAATTTAAATTGGCCAATCCTCAAAAAAGAAAAAGCTATGTTGTTAGTTTTGTTGGATATAAAAATGATACTTTAAGAGTCGAATCATCAGATGCTAAAATTATATTAAAAGCAGATTCAGAATTGGATGCGGTTTCCATTAGATATAATACTAAATCATCTTCTGTGTCTCTGTTAAGCTCTGCAAATATCTTGAATATATCATCTGATGAATTATTAAAGGCAGCATGTTGTAATCTTGCTGAAAGTTTTGAAACAACTCCTTCGATTGACGTAAATTTTTCAGACGGTATTTCTGGAAGAAAGCAAATTAATATGTTGGGTTTGAGTAGTCCAAATATATTGATGTCTATTGAAAATATTCCTTCCATTAGAGGAGCTCTTCAATCATATGGTCTAACATATATTCCTGGGACTTGGATAGAAAGCTTACAGGTTGCAAAAGGATCTGGTAGTGTGGTAAATGGGTATGAAAGCATTTCAGGCCAAATTAATGCTGAGTTGCGTAAACCATTAACAGATGATAAGTTTTTTTTAAATCTATTTGCTACTCAAATGGAGCGTTTAGAATTAAATGCGCATTATACAGCTAATCTAAATCAGAAGTTAGATTACGGACTATATTTTCATGCAAATAAAAAAGATACTAGTGCCGATAATAATAATGACGGTTTTAGAGATGAACCAACTGGTCAACAACTAAATATTTTAAATAGATTTCAATACACAAATCTTGAAAAAGGGCTTGTTGGTTTTTTTGATTTTAATTATGTT
>Ga0208127_1000018_pt1 | contig 72997 bp, 75 predicted proteins | sample ETNtaG_6_FD_185751 | JGI IMG/M metagenome (GOLD analysis project Ga0208127, IMG submission 185751) | Marine microbial and viral communities from oxygen minimum zone, Eastern Pacific Ocean - ETNP201306SV45 (SPAdes) (version 2) | ecosystem: Environmental > Aquatic > Marine > Oceanic ... | reverse complement strand
TAGGACTGGCGGCTGCAAAGGGTCTTGCATTATCCTTGAAAATAAAAATCGCAGGCGTAAATAGCTTTCAGGCATCTCTCTACGGACAAACCACACACACTATAGCCAAAATAAATGCTCCCCAAAATTCCTATTACATTGGGGCTATTAATGGGGATTTTGAACCCAAACTCGTAGAAGGCAATCATACTCTGAATGAATTTGCAACCCGACCTAGAGGCAAAGAATTTATAGAAAATATGGCCAAGTTTGGTGCAGATATAAACTCCAGCCTATCTCAGCCAGCTCCACTTTACATAAAACCACCAGATGCTCATACTCGTAATCAAAAAATTTCAATTATCAAATGACACCTGAAAAAATGTCGAAACTGCACTCCAAATCAGAGGCTAACCACCGAATCTGGCATGCTCACGAATTTTCAGAGTTATTATCTTTGCCAGGAGTTATTACAGAGCTCCATGCACACGGCTTTGCTCTTGCTCGGGTTGTAGATACCGAGGCCGAACTTTTACTGATAGTTACAGAAAATATTAAACAAAACACTGGATTAGCAACAAGCTGCTTGTTAAAAATTGAAAAAAAGTTAATCCATCATGGCGCTCAAAAATTGACTTTGGAAGTAAGCGAATCAAACTCAGCTGCGATTACAGTTTACACAAAATTAAATTACAAAAAGATCGCGATACGAAAATCGTATTCGCGTGATAAGAATGGAAAATTTGAAACTGCATTAGTCATGCAAAAAGATCTACATTCAAATTAATCTAATATTTACAATTTTAGGTCTAACAATTGAGATTATTTGGTTGACCATCAGCGAGAATCTTGTCCTTATTAAGATATGATGTTGGCTAGATTTAATGGGCCACCTTATAATTAATCGGGAGATATATATGAATATCGTTACAAAATTGTTGTCAACCGCAGTTGGTTTGACCATGAGTGCAGGCCTCGCATTAGCGGAACCTGCTATTATTTTTGATCTTGGGGGTAAATTTGATAAATCATTTAATGAGTCTGCTTTCACAGGCGCTCAGCGATGGGCAGATGAAACCGGTGGGTCATTCAGAGAAATAGAGCTTCAAAATGAAGCCCAACGAGAACAAGCTCTTCGCAGATTTGCAGAAGCTGGCGCTAACCCTATTGTAATGGCTGGGTTTGCATTTGCTGACTCCTTAGGAAAGGTTGCACCAGATTATCCTGACACAAAGTTCGCTGTGATTGACGTAAATTGGCTAAGTCTACCAAACGTACGAGGCATCGGCTTCAATGAGCATGAAGGATCCTACCTAGTTGGTATGCTGGCAGCTCAAGCGTCAAAGACAGGCACGGTTGGTTTTGTTGGGGGCATGGATATACCTCTTATAAGGCGTTTTGGATGTGGCTATGCTCAGGGCGTTAAAGCAGTTAATCCAGACGCAACAATTATAGCGAACATGACCGGCACAACTCCTGCGGCATGGAATGATCCAGTTAAGGGCTCTGAGCTTACCAAAGCTCAAATTAGCCAAGGGGCCGATGTGGTATATGCAGCTGCAGGCGGAACTGGTGTAGGTGTTCTTCAAACTGCGGCCGATGAGGGGATTTTATCTATCGGTGTAGATGCAAACCAAAACTATCTTCATCCAGGCCAGGTCCTGACGTCAATGCTCAAGCGCGTAGACAATGCTGTTTATGAGGCGTTCTCAGCCGGGGAAAATTTGGAAACTGGTAATTTTCAGATGGGTATAGCAAATGGTGGAGTTGGTTATGCACTAGATGAACATAATGCCTCTTTGGTATCTTCTGATATGAAAGCTGCTGTTGACGCTGCGGCGTCTTCAATCGCTAATGGATCAATGTCAGTACATAACTATACTGATGATGAAACCTGCCCAGCAGTTTCATTTTAATTAGTCTTGAGTTTAAGAAAAAAAACCGCACTTATTCAGTGCGGTTTTTATATTATATTGAGAAATAAATGACGATAAAACCAGCAATCGAACTTAGAGGGATTTCAAAATCCTTTGGGCCGGTTCAAGCCAATAAAGATATAACCATCCGTGTGATGCCTGGAACAATTCACGGCATTATTGGAGAAAATGGCGCTGGCAAGTCAACTTTGATGTCTATCTTGTATGGGTTCTACAGGGCTGATGCTGGAGAAATTTTTGTAGATGGTAAAAAAATTTCGATACCAGATAGTCAAGCCGCTATCGGTGTAGGGATTGGAATGGTTTTTCAACATTTCAAACTTGTTGAGAATTTTACAGTTCTAGAAAATATTGTCCTAGGTGCAGAAAGTGGAGCCCTACTGTCACCATCCTTAAATAAAGCAAGAGCAGAACTTGCTGCCTTAGCGTCAGAGTATGAATTAAATGTCGATCCTGATGCAATTATTGAAGATATCGGCGTGGGAATGCAACAAAGGATTGAAATACTTAAAGCGCTTTATCGAAAAGCAAATATTTTAATCTTAGATGAACCCACCGGAGTTTTGACCCCAGCCGAGGCGGATCAACTCTTCAGGATACTCAAAAGACTTCGTGAGGAAGGAAAAACCATAATTTTAATTACTCATAAACTTCGTGAGATTATGGATATCACTGATACCGTGAGTGTAATGCGCCAAGGTGAAATGACTGCGACATTGGAAACTAATGAGACTAGTCCAGAAAATTTAGCGGAGCTAATGGTAGGCCGAAAAGTTTTACTTCGTGTTGATAAAACCCCAGCCAAGCCCAAAAACCCCGTGCTGGAAATTGAAGACCTAAATATGTTTGATGATTTTGGTGTTCAGAGGTTAAAGAACGTCAATCTCTCCGTGAGAGCCGGTGAAATTCTGGGAATTGCTGGTGTTGCAGGCAATGGCCAATCGGAACTTCTAGAGGTGCTAGGCGGTTATCAGAAGGCGGATGGGACCGTAAAAGTTAAAGGATCAGAAATTGACTTGACGACGAGTGTAAATGGAGATGGCCAAGCAAGACGAGCCCAAGGAATTGCGCATGTTCCCGAGGACAGACAACGCGAAGGTCTGATAATGGACTTCATGGCATGGGAAAATTCAGTTTTTGGTTATCATCGCGAGAAATCCAATCAAGCAAATCGATTTTTTATGGACAATAATGCCATTCGAAGGGAAACAGAGGGTAAAATGCATAGATTTGACGTCCGACCCCCTAACCCAAAATTAACAGCCAAAAATTTTTCAGGAGGAAATCAACAGAAAATAGTATTGGCTCGAGAGATAGAACGAGATCCTGACTTACTCCTGGTAGGACAACCAACAAGAGGAGTTGATATTGGGGCTATTGAGTTTATACACCAACAAATTGTTGCCCTTAGAGACCGTGGAAAAGCAATTTTGTTAATATCTGTTGAATTGGATGAAATTCTATCTTTATCTGATAAAATTGCCGTCATGTTTGATGGTAAAATTATGGGAGAAAGGCTCCCATCTGAAACAAATGAAAAGGAACTTGGATTGCTCATGGCCGGTGTCGCGGAACAAGTGGCACAATGACCAGAAAAAAACAGCCTAATTTATAGTGGAGCACATGAATGGATGTAATGCCAAAATGGGTTGATATTATTGTTGTCCCATTATTCTCTTTATTTTTAGCAGCTGCTTTATCAGCATTGCTCATACTAGCTATTGGTGAAAGCCCAATAGCAGCACTAAACCTAATGATAGAGGGTACACTATTTCGGTCAGCCGGTTGGGGCTACATGCTATATTACACAACAAATTTTATCTTTACCGGTCTGGCAGTATCAGTAGCATTTCATGCTGCTCTTTTTAATATCGGGGGCGAAGGACAAGCCATGATAGGAGGCTTAGGAGTAGCCCTAGTTTGTCTATTTATTCCATGGCCACACTGGACATTAGCAATCGTCGGGGCTTCAATTGGCGCCGCTCTTTTTGGAATGATTTGGGCTGGCCTGCCTGCTTACCTTCAAGCCAAAAGAGGAAGTCATATCGTTATTACCACGATTATGTTTAATTTTATCGCTGCTGGGGTGCTTAATTTTTTCCTAGTAGATGTTTTGAAACCTGCAGGCAGTATGGATCCGGCATCAGCAAATTTTCCAGCCAGTACTCACCTCCCTACCTTTCAAGATATTGCAGGTATAATTGGCTTTGAAAAGGCGTTCAGATCGGCACCGGCTAACGTTAGTTTTTTCATTGCACTTCTTGCCTGTCTCGCAACTTGGTATCTGATTTGGCGCACCCCGTTAGGCTACGAAATACGGGCGTTGGGAAAGTCTGGACCTGCTGCTCGCTACGCGGGCGTCAGGCCAGTAAAAATTATAATGATAGCTATGATGATTTCAGGGGCACTCTGTGGAATGATGGCGATAAACACCACGCAAGGAGAAAGTGAACGGCTAATCTTGAACTTTACCGAAGGCGCAGGCTTCATTGGCATTGCAGTTGCGCTCATGGGGCGTAGTCACCCAGTAGGAGTTTTATTAGCCGCTTTGTTGTTTGGTTTTCTCTACCAGGGTGGTGCAGAACTGGCTCTATGGACTAAAATTCCACGTGAGTTGATAGTAGTTATTCAAGCATTAGTAATATTATTCACAGGGGCGCTAAGTTTAATGGTAAGGGCTCCTTTGGAAAGATTTTTTATGTCGATACAAAGGGCTAGAGTATGATTGATTTTTTAACTCTGCTCCAAGTATTGGATAGCTCACTACGCTTGGCAACCCCGCTATTATTAGTTTGCCTCGCTGGACTATTTTCAGAGCGAGCTGGAATTTTTGATATTGGTCTGGAAGGCAAGCTTCTCGCTGCCGCATTCGTATCCGCTGCCTTTGCTGCAATTACCGGATCAGTTTGGATGGGTCTATTGGCCGGCATATTCGCATCAATCCTATTGTCGCTTCTTCATGGCTTAGCCTCAATAACGCTTCGCGGTGATCAAATTATCTCGGGGGTTGCTATAAATTTTCTAGCAGCTGGCCTGACGGTAGTTGCCGCACAGGATTTATTTGGGCAAGGAGGTAGAACACCTCCACTCAAATCTGGTGGGCGGTTCGAACCTTTGAATTTTCCTTGGGCCAGTTCATCAAAAGAAATGAGCGAAGCAGGCCCGCTTATGCAACTTTATTCTGAACTTTTATCCGGACACTCTCTCTTAGTTTACGTTGCACTTTTAACAGTTCCTCTTTCTTGGTTTGTTTTATACAAAACAAGATTCGGACTGCGTTTGCGAGCAGTGGGAGAAAATCCAGCAGCAGTCGACACAGCAGGTATTTCTGTTATTGGGCTACGCTACGCTGCAGTTGTTATTGGCGGCATCTTATGTGGTATTGCAGGAGCCTACATCGCAACTTCCCTTCAGGCAAATTTTACAAAAGACATGTCTGCAGGACGCGGTTTTATAGCTTTAGCGGCTTTAATTTTTGCAAAATGGCGTCCTTGGTACGCTCTCGCAGCATGTTTACTCTTTGGCTTCTTCTTCGCAGTCGACAATCGATTTCAAAATATACTACTACCAGCCTGGAGCCTTAGTTGTATCTTGGGTGTAATCTCGATTGCACTGCTAAGTTACGTTTGGAGAAAAGATTATTTAGACAAAGTGGTTCTTGGAGGATTGGCTCTGGGAGTTGCAGTAATTGCATTTATGGTGATTAATTCAGTTTGGGCCACCGGTATAACTAGCCAGGTAAAAATCCCCGTTGTTTTCATACAATCACTCCCTTACGTTTTAACCGTAGTCGTTTTGGCAGGTTTTGTGGGTCGCGCAATACCACCAAAAGCAGGCGGGCAACCATACGTTAAAGAACGTTAGAGCCAATATAACAACACCTTTATATCCAGTTTGATCTTGGCGGCTCTCGCTATTGATTTATGTACAATCATTAAGCTAAGTGGAACAATGCAAATCTACTTACCGATAGCCGAAGTTTCAGTTAACGCCTTTTTACTCCTTGGTCTCGGTGGATTTGTTGGTATTCTTTCTGGAATGTTTGGCGTTGGTGGAGGTTTTTTAATGACACCTCTTCTTTTCTTTATCGGCATTCCGCCAGCCGTAGCCGTGGCGACTGAAGCGAACCAAATAGTGGCGTCATCTTTTTCCGGGGCGCTAGCACACCTTCGCAGAAGAACTGTGGACTTAAAAATGGGGACCGTTCTATTGAGCGGTGGGCTGATAGGAGCAGCGATTGGTTTATATATTTTCAATTATTTAAAATCTGTCGGACAAGTCGATCTACTAGTAAAACTTTGCTACGTAATATTTCTTGGTATTATAGGCAGCCTTATGTTTATAGAGAGCTTAAACGCAATAAGACGGGCTAGATCTAACGTAAATGTGATTAACAGAACTAATCGCCACAAAGGCCTTGTGCATACTTTGCCGCTTAAAATGCGCTTCAAAACATCTGGGTTGTATATTTCTGCAATTCCTCCGTTTGCGGTAGGGATATTCGTAGGAATACTATCAGCAATAATGGGTGTTGGAGGCGGCTTTATAATGGTGCCAGCAATGATCTATATTTTGGGAATGCCTACAAAAGTTGTAGTCGGAACCTCGTTATTTCAAATTATTTTTGTCACAGGTTTTGCAACACTTTTACATGCTACAACAAATTATACAGTCGACATCGCTTTAGCAGTTTTACTTTTAATTGGCGGCGTAATAGGTGCTCAAATTGGAACTCAAATTGGATCCAAGATGAGAGCTGAACAACTTAGAATTTTACTCTCGGTTCTTGTATTACTGGTTTGTCTAAAATTAGCTGCTGATTTATTAATTCAACCATCTGAACTTTTTTCCCTTGGGGCAATAGGGAATTAGTCATGCGTATTATGGCTTTCATAATAATACTCCTTATGTTTTCCAAAAATCTCGTCGCAAATGAACAAATAGTACTTGGACTTAGTCAGGATGAAGTTGCAATTACAGCTAATTTTGATGGTTCTAAGATCCTTTTATTTGGAGCGATACAACGAGACGCTCCTCAACCAGATGGCAAAATGGGTGTAATAATTACTATAGCAGGGCCATCGAAACCAATTGCCGTTAGAAAGAAAGAAAAGCGGTTTGGAATATGGGTAAACAATCAAACCGTGGAAGTTGATGCTGCTCCTAGCTTCTACGCAGTTGCGACTAGCGCACCTTTTACTGAAATAGTATCTGATGTAGAAGATCTGCGAAATAAAATTTCTGTAGAACGCGCAATTAGGTCGGTTGGGGCCCCAATGCATATTCAAGACTCTCAAAGCTTTACGGAAGCAGTGATCAGAATAAGAAAGGATCAAAAACTTTACCAGTTACTCGAAAATGAAATAGTTGTTGACCAGAGTACATTGTTTCGAACTTCTGTTGATATGCCCGCGAATTTAACAGAAGGTGACTACTTTACGCGTATCTTTCTTACCCGTGATGGTAAAATTGTGAGTCAATTTGACACAACAATTGATGTAAAAAAAGTTGGTCTTGAAAGATTTTTATTTAACTTATCACGTGAAAATCCACTCATTTATGGATTATTATCCCTTGCCATAGCTATTATCGCAGGATGGGTAGCATCTAGTTTTTTTAGATATATAAGACATACTTAAATGGCTCACATGCAAATACAGTATAACGGAAGTTTAATCATAGGGGTTTTCTGAGGTAAAAAATGCCGTTTATAGATCACTCATTAGTTTCAGAAATCAGGGAAAGGTTTTGTAATGTTGATAAATGTCCTATCTCTGGCGAAAGAATTTTTTTTGAAAACGCTGGTGGCGCTCTAACTTTGAAAGCAGCGCTGGAAACGTCCACAAAATTTGCGGCAATTCCCGACAATCAAGGCCGTGATAATTTAGCTAGTCATACTTTAAATAATACTATTAAAAATGCAAAAAGTGACCTTCGGATCTTATTTAATGCTCAATCTGGTGATTTTTTCATGGGAGAGAGCGGAACAGAATTATTATTTAGATTAATAAGAAATGCTGTAACAGCCTCGCGGCCTGATGGATCAATTGTTGGAACATCATTAGAACACCCCGCTTCCCGAAGCGCTGCAAAGAAATGGTCAGAGGAGATGAATTATACCTATGTAAGCGTGCCACACGATATCGAAAAGGGAATAGTAGAGGCCAAAAACTATGCAGACAAAATTTCTGATACAACCAGGGTCGTAACAATCGTGCATGCCTCACCAGTTACTGGTATGGGCACGAAAATAAGTGAAATATCAAGAATAGTGCGCAAAAAAGCTCCGTCAGCATTCATAATAGTTGACGGGATACAACATGCTGCGCATGGAGGAATTGATGTCGAAAGTTATGACATCGATGGCTACGTTATCTCACCCTATAAAATGTTTTCAAGACATGGTTTTGGTGTCGCGTGGGTATCGGACAGACTGAGAAATTCACCTCACGAAAAGTTAAATGATGGACCGTCTGACAACTGGGAGCTTGGCACTAGAGATACGGGAGCATATGCAACCATGTCAGATGTAAAAGAGTATATGTGTTGGTTAGGTAAAAAATTTACAACTGAAGAAGATAGTCGCGCCCAAATCGAGGCCGCAGGTGCAGCGATTCAAGATTATGAAAAGAAAATGACCAACGCCATGCTTTATGGAGTTGATAACCTAAAAGGTCTGACAGATTTTAAAGAAGTTGAGATCATTGGCGGCGCGAATAACCCCTCGAGGGAAGGGTTGGTCAGTTTCAGAATTAAAAAATACCCTTCTGAAGAAATTGTTACTTATCTAAATCAGCAAGGTATCCGAACACATACGCGCAAATGTGACCATTATTCAGGTAATATCCTCGCCCCACTTGGCTGGGATGATTGCGTTAGAGTATCTATTTGCCATTATAATACACAAAACGAAGTAAAAAAGTTTTTATCTTCTATGGCGGCGTTTGCTGATAAGTAATTTGAACTAAAATAATTTAATCGCACTATCATTCGTCTTTAATTAAACTTAAGAAGTTATTCCCCACAATTTGGAAAACTGTCCAATTATTTGGTCTCTGCTCTGACGGTAAGCATTTAACTTCATTTCACGAGTTTCTCCGATACCCGTTGGATCCATTATCGGCCAGTATTCAACTTTCATATGGAAAAAACGTGTTAAGTCTAGTGCGCGTCTTTGACTTGCAGGAGATAAAGCAACCACCAAGTCAAACGACGAAAGATCATCGCCCAAAGCAGCCATTTCATCGAAACTTCTAGATTTGTGGCGGGACAATTCTACCTGAATTTCATCACAAACAGAAATTGCAAAGCCATCAATTTCCAAATCATTATAGACCCCAACTGATTGCACATAGGTACCTAAGCCATAGAACTTTTTCATAATACCTTCCGCCATCGGCGATCTAACTGCATTATGATCACAACAAAAAAGTATTGATTGTGGTAATTCCGTGACCATTTCAAATGCCAAAATGAAGGATACAAATGAGGGTAAATAAGCGACGTGATGTGTCAGTATCTACAATAACTTTTCCATTCAAACGCTCTAGTAAAATACGTGCACCTTCATCGTGGATACCGCGCCTAGCCATGTCAATTGTTTCGATTTGCCCCGGTGGCAAATTTTTTACTGCATCATAATAACTCTCACAAATAGCCCAGTAATCTTTCACCACCTGCCGAAAAGGAGAGAGCGACAAATGAAACTCTGCAGCAGGATTCCCGTCTTCTTTGGAAACCCCAAAAACCAATCGCTTTTCTTTTATAGACAGAACTAAATGATAGGGGCCCGAATGTGTTGGCACCTCAAATTTATTTTCCTCAAGCAAATCATATAGGGCAACTCGCCGCTCTTTCTCGATTTCAGCAGTAGGAGGCGGGCTGTGTTTATCATTTAATTCTATATGTGAGATATAACTCATTAAATTTCTCTATAAATATATTAACTCATATAATTTCTTACCTAATAATATTTTATCAAGCGGCATCATTCAGTAAGTTTTTTTAATCTAGAAGAGACTGAAAGACCGTGTGCCTCTAGGCCTTCTGAGCTAGCCAAGGTTTCTATATGAGGCCCTATAATTTTCAACGCATCAGGAGAGACAAACGTAGTTGTTGTTCGTTTTAAAAAATCCATTACTGATAATCCGCTACTAAACCTTGCGGAACGCGCAGTTGGAAGAACATGATTGGAACCCCCAATATAATCACCAACAGCCTCAGGCGTCCAATGACCCATAAAGACAGAGCCAGCATTAGTGATTTTTTCAATCAGACCTTTTGGATTTGAAACACAAAGCTCTAAATGCTCGGGAGCAAGTTTATTTGAAAGTTCCGCTGCTTGATCCAGGGAAGGGACAGTAATTATAACTCCAAAATTTTCCCAACTTGGGCCAGCTATGTTTCGGCGTTCCAGCCTTTTTAAGATTTTTTCAATCTCTGTTGCAACTAACTGTCCTAAATTCTGATTTGTAGTAATCAATATAGATTGCGCACTTTTATCATGTTCAGCTTGACTAAGTAAATCCAAGGCAATCCACTCGGGATCATTATTCTCATCAGCAATTACCAAAACTTCAGAGGGCCCAGCAATCATATCTATGCCGACTTTACCAAAAACTTGTCGTTTAGCGGCAGCCACGTAAGAATTACCTGGTCCAGTAATTTTATCCACAGGTGAAATGCTTGGGGTTCCATAAGCTAGCGCTGCAATAGCTTGCGCACCTCCAATTCTGTATATTTCATCTATACCAGAAACTTTTGCAGCATAAAGGACTGCCGGATTAATTTTCCCATGCGGCGTTGGAACAACCATTGCAACACGTTTTACACCAGCTACTTTGGCTGGTATTGCATTCATAAGCACTGAAGATGGATAACTTGCCAATCCACCAGGAACATAAATACCTACAGCGTCAAGAGGCGTCCATCTCCATCCAAGTTCAACTCCAATATCATCAATCCAAATTACATCCTCAGGTTTTTGTTTCTCATGGAATACTTTTATTCTACTGGCGGCTAAGTCTAAGGCTTTACGCTCATTGCTTTTTACTTCAGCTGAAAGCTCGTTTATTTCTTTTTTTGAAAAGCTTAACTCTTCTTTTGTTAATTTAATTTTATCAAACCGATCAGTTAATTGTATTAGAGCTTCGTCCCCTCGTCTTTTAACATCTGCTAAAATATCAGAAACTACACTGTTAACATCCCGATTGGCGTCACGCTCAGAATTTAAAATCTCATCAAAATGCTGATCGAATTGAGGATCATCAAAATTGAGGAAAACCGGCATCACTTTTGCTCCTAAGGAATGTTCTGATTAATGAGTAATCTAAAATTTCTCAACTGTCGTCAATAATTGGATGAAACGGTATATTTTCAGAGTGGGCTTTGTAAGGGCGGGTGACATCTTTGATAGACAATTCAATAGCATCTAATTCAAATCTGATAGCACCAAAATTAGAAAGTAGTAATGTCAAAAACATATTTTTTTTTGTCTTTTTTAAGTCTAAGTTAAGTAAATTCAATGGTGTACTACCGTCGGAACGATTGATACCTTGTGATGAAATATTTAGCACATTATCAATTATCAGAAGGCTCTTTACCCTTTCTGGGGCGCTGTTTTTATCAATATATTCTGATTTATTTTCCCAACGAAACCTACTTACTAATACAGCCACTTGCCTTTTCTTCTTTAACCAAGCCAAATCGTTAATACAAAAAATACCATCCTGAAGAATTGTCGAAATCACGTCTATATCCTCCGGAGTAAATGCTCCTAAATAAAGTGCACTATCAGCCCCTTCCAAAAAACTTGCGTCCTGAGACATTTACCGAACCCGCTCTATTTTAGCCCCAACATTTTCGAGTTTTTCGACAAGCTTTTCATAACCTCTGTCAAGATGGTATACTCTGCTGACTTTAGTTTTACCATGTGCGGCCAAACCAGCTAGTATAAGCGAGACCGATGCTCTGAGGTCTGTAGCCATAACCTGAGCACCCTTTAACTTTGGAACTCCCTTAACTCTTGCAATTCCACCTTGAACATCAATTTGAGCACCCATTCGCATTAGCTCTGGAGCATGCATAAACCTATTTTCAAATATTGTCTCTTCAAGCGTAGATACTCCACTAGAAGTGCACATCAATGCCATCATTTGCGCCTGTAAATCAGTAGGGAACCCAGGGTAAACTGCAGTTGTTACATCGACAGCGTTAATTGTATCAAGCATCCGCTTAACCTTAAGACCATTTGTGGTCTCCGAAATTTCAACACCTGCCTCCGTTAATTTTTTACAGAATGCCTCTAAAAGCCCCATCTGCCCTCCGACAAGCTCTACTTCACCCCCAGCTATTACTGGAGCAAGCATGTATGTACCTAGTTCAATGCGGTCCATCACAACTGAGTGTGTTGCGCCATGCAACTTTTCTACACCGTTGATGGTTACCGTTTTAGTCCCCTCACCAGAAATATCAGCGCCCATTGACTTAAGACACTTAACTAAGTCTACAATTTCGGGCTCCATTGCTGCATTTTTAAGTTGAGACCTACCTTTGGCAAGACAAGCTGCCATTATAAAATTTTCTGTAGCGCCCACTGATGCAAATTTTAGTTTATGCGTACCACCAACTAGCCGTCCTTTATTTGGCGTCTTTGCATGCAAGTAACCATCCTTTAATTCAATCTCTGCACCAAGCGCTCGCAAAGCTGAAATATGCAGATCCATTGGCCGTGCACCAATGGCGCATCCACCCGGCAATGAAACAATAGCTTCACCAGCCCTTGCGAGCAAAGGCCCCAGTACCAGATTCGAAGCACGCATTTTCCTAACAATATCGTAATCAGCTCTAGTGGTTTTGAGGGCATGACTTGAGAGCGCTAGGACCAATCCTTCATTTAGGGTTTCCACCTCTACACCCAGGGATTGAAGTAATAGCGACATTGTTCCAATATCAGACAAACGAGGCGCATTTGTCAGTGTAAGCGGCTCATCACTGAGCAGAGTTGCAGGCATCAAAGTTAAACATGCATTTTTTGCACCAGCTATGGGTATCTTACCATTGAGTGGACCGCTTTCTTCTACTATTATGGAATCCATATAGCTTAGTCCTCTAATTTGAAATCAATGTTTTTAGTATTGGGTGAATTCGATGTTCGCGCGGTAGCTTGTGCTTTTCGTTTTGCCATATTTGACTTTAAAGCAATCTTTAATCGCTCTTCACGAGTCTTAATAACTTTTTTTCTTGGAATAGTATTTTTATCCATATTTGTTAGTTACATTATGATAACATGATGGTCTAGATAAGTCTTGCTTAAGGCTTTATTTGCGGCTAAATCGCAACGTAAAGTAAAGCTGCTGTAGCTCAGTGGTAGAGCGCACCCTTGGTAAGGGTGAGGTCGGGAGTTCAATCCTCCCCAGCAGCACCACCTTACACGATCGTGCATTTATAAGTTCGAGCGGAGAATATATTCACCATAGCTAGTCACCCACAATAGGTACCCAAAAATTCAAATCGCAGTTAACTGAATTTTCAGACTTTTGAATATGCAAATTCCCCGACATTTGTTTTACAATTTTCTCTGCGAAATATATATTTTTGTCTTTTCCACTTTTACTCTTATCTGTATCTTCCCTCGTATAATTGTCTGAAAAATTTTCATGCTGAATTTTACTTAAAGACCCACAAGCATTTATAAAAATTTGTTGTTTACCAATTGCCCTTCGACCTAATTGTATATCAAAGTTTAATTTTTCAATTAAATGATTTTCTAAAAAATATTCTACCACATGATGAGCCATGAGTTTGCATGAATTAGATGGGAAAAGATACTTAGTTTTTATAGCAGATGTATCTTGCTGCGTTATATCCAAATAAGGCCTTGAGCACATATTATGCAATTCAAAGTAATAATTTAAATCCTCGGAAAACTCGGCTAAACTGATAGAAAGGGCTTCGTGGCGAATTTGATCCCCACAATTCCCATGATCTTCCATAATGCGTCTAATTTCATTTATTTCATGCACACAACGCTCTGATAGCCTATTGTCGTTTTTTTCTTTAGCCAACTCCATACTTTCATAAAGCCTTTTGAGAAAAGAACTTACGGTAACAGTGAAATACTCGAAACGCTCTTTTTCTGCGTTAACATCTTCAATGGCTTCCGCAACTTGCAGGTATGATGTTTTATTTTTATCAATTAAAAAAGAATTTAAGTTTGTTTGGTCTTCATGCAATTGCACATAATTACCAACAATTTTTTTTATCGCAAAAATAAGAACTAGGTAGATGCTTAGGTTCACGAGTTGATAGACGATACCAAACTCGTAACTTAATCCAAATAGTATAGTTTCTCGGGTTAGTGAGTGCGTAAGCAAAAAAATTGTAATACTGACTAAAGCAATTAATTTGATTGAATGTTGAAAAGACATAAGGCCGACCGCCAATAAAATAAAAGTCGAGCCCACTACCGTACTTTCATTTCTTACGCTGACGGCCACAAATAACAAAAACATTATTGCAACCAATGCATTCAAACGATGGCCATCAATAAGTTTTGAGTTTACTGATAATATGACAAAAGTTATCCAAATAAGTGACAAGACCAATTGATGACTTGGTAAGAAATCCAGATATAGATTTCGGTAAAAGGATATTAGAAGAGCAGGAAAGGATAGAATTGCCAACACTCTCACAGCTTTTTTTATAGCAACGTCAACTGTTTCTTCCAGACTTATAACTTCATCGGTCATCTGTAATAAGCACCATAATAAAACCCTTGATAAACAAATACTATTTGTATGCTATTGCATACTATTGTTTACATTTTAATCGTTTCGGGAATATTTTCCTTAAACTGTTTTGATTAATTTGACAAAACATTTTTTTCAAACTAGCGCTTAGTGAATGTATGGTCCTAGGTTTAAATTAAGTCACTTACTAGCTACTATAATCTGCATTTCAATTATAGTTTCGGAAGGTTTGGCAATCATTTAGTATGACAAGCATCGTAATTAGCTAGCTCTTTTATACTAGCTACCTATCAACCTTAAATTTTAAAACGATAATTCCTATGATTAAGTTTTTGGATCTTGTTTTAATGACTTCAAAGCATTGACCAAGCTTTTTATTTAAAGCAATGTTAGTTATGGAGAGAACTGATGATGTTGGCGTTTGGTCGGCCAATGAAACTGTTTATAGTGCGGGAACCCTACCAGAGTATAATTATCTGGTGATTGAGGGCAGCGTACAAATAACGGCCCCAAATGGTTATTATTTAGGCGATGTGGGTCAGGGCGAGTTATTTGGAGAAGCCTCATTTATACTCGGCACAAAACGATCCACGACTGTGATCGCAGGCTCTAACGGACTAAAAGCAAAATTAATTCCCCCCAGGCATATACTTCAAAAACTTGAAAAAGACGTTTTTTTAAACGCACTCGTTAGAAAATTGGAAAAACGTTTAGACTCTTCAAATTCTGAAACAGTGGACCGATCCGTCAAAATAAAAAAAGCAGTTGACCAGCTCAATAACCTATCATCCGAAATTGGTAAATTTGGTGAGAATATTAAAAAAGATCATCCAGATGCAGAAAAATTAATGTCTAAGCTTTCAAATATAGCGTCAAGTATAGAAAAAATAAAAGACAACCTACAGTAGTCCTAAAATTTTCAAAATTTAGTACATTAATAAAAAATGTTGCTTTTCTACTTACATGTTGCATACTGCTATAGCTGATTGGGCAGCTTTTAAATTATATGAGGCTATTATGGCATTTTATAATCCTGCTGCTAAGGAAGCTATTCTTTACTATGCACAAGTTATGGCTGGGTCCTGGGGCTATAAACCTATTGTTTATGCTAAACGAATGGGTTGGCTGGATGGGGAAGAGAAGGTAACCGTCGAAGGTCAAAAACTTGCAAAATGGATTTTTGAGAGTGAAACTGAGTTTTAACAAGTGGCTTATTTTTTGAAGCTGTTAAAATTGACTTCAGTTTTATCTGATAATTATTTCAATCAATTGCCTAGATGGGTTTTTACGCTATTTCCCTGAGCAGGGAGGCTAATTATGAACACAAAGTTTGAAGATCCATTTAATGGCTGGGGTAAAAAAGCGGCAGCTTTTAGCATTGCCTTTGCATTTATTGTACCTAACTATTTTTTTATGGCCAAAGTTTTAAATTGGTTTTAATTCAATATGTTTGATCCCGAAAAACTAAATGAATACAAGATAAGAATTTTACTGTCATTATTGATAATTTTGTTAGTAATATTTGCAATTTTCTATCGGGGTGTAAGTGGGATTGCGAGCATAGAAGTTATTTTTGTAGGCTTATTGTTCTCTATCGTCAGTTTGCTTCACGCAAGTTGGGCGATTTTAAAGATTAAAAAATTGCAGCAAACGGTTAACTGAGAGCAAATCTAATTAAATATTGTTTATTTATGCTTGGTAACCAATTATTTTTTATCGATTAAGGACCTACCAAAATCTGGAGCTTCTGTGTCTTGGCCAGCCTCTAGGATACCTCGACGTATGCCTCTAGTCCGTGAGAAATATTCAAACAACATATCTCCATTCTCAGTCCTTATTGCGCGTTGCAGTGAAAAAAGTTCTTCTGTAAATCGTCCCAATATTTCAAGGGTTGCATCCTTGTTTGAGAGGAAAACATCCCTCCACATAGTAGGATCACTAGACGCAATTCGAGTGAAATCCCTAAATCCAGCAGCAGAATAGTTTATTACCTCTTTATCCGTTACTCTACTCAAGTCATCAGCGACACCAACCATTGTGTAAGCAATTAAGTGTGGAGCATGGCTTGTAACCGCTAATACTAAATCGTGATGATCGGCATCCATATGATCGACCAATGCCCCCATACCAGTCCAAAGGCTTGTTAGCTGCTCTACTGCCGATGGAGCACTCGAAGATGTTGGAACCAAAATACACCATCGGTTATCAAACAAAGTTGAAAAACCACTCTCAGGCCCCGAATGCTCTGTACCGGCAAGAGGGTGAGCCGGTACGAAATGCACGTTACCCGGAACCAAAGGTTCGACAGCGTCTATAACTGCCTTTTTTACTGATCCAACATCAGAGAGAGTTGAGCCTGCTTTTAAATAAGGTGCAATTTGCGCAACGACCTCACTCATAACGCCAACTGGAACACATAGCACTACTAAGTCTGCATTGTTTACCGTTTCTTCAAGATTATCAGAGACATGATCACAAAGGCCAATCCTCTTTGCGGTCTCCCTCGTTTTTTTTGATTTAGCATATCCTACAACTTCATTTGCAAGATTTCCTCTTCTAATGGACCAAAACATCGACGAAGCGATCAAACCAAGCCCGATAAGAGCGACACGATTATAAACTACAGTCATTTTATACTCTCCAAAAAACTTCTGACTGAGCTATGGATGCGCTTACAGGCAGCTTCATCTCCGATGGTAATTCTCAAACAATTAGGTAAATTGTAGTTAGTTACCTGTCGAACAATTAGCCCATCAGCATAAAGAAATTTATAACATGCTGCTGCTTCTTCTGCCCCTTTAAACCGCGCTAGTATAAAATTAGCATCTGATTTATCAGACTCTAACCCGAGGTTTGACAATGCGTTTGATAACCATTCACGCAATCGAGAGTTTTCATTTCTGCATTTGTCCACATAACCCAAGTCTCCTAAAGCAGAATTGGCTGCAGCGAGTGCGATTGTTGATAAATTAAATGGGCCGCGGATGCGATTAAGAATATCAATGATATGCTTAGAACCATACCCCCAACCAATTCTCAACCCACCAAGTCCATACATTTTAGAAAATGTTCGGGTCATAAAAACATTTTCTCTATCTTGAACTAAGCTCGCACCTCCATCAAAATTCGAAACATATTCCGCGTAGGCACCGTCTAGCACAAGTAAACAGTTTTCTGGTATACCATCTGCTAATCGCTGAACCTCAGCCGCCTCAATCATTGTACCGGTGGGATTATTAGGGTTAGCTATAAAGATTAATTTAGTTTTATTACTGCAGGCGCCTAAAATAGCATCAACATCCGTATGGCGATTATTTTCTTGAACTGCAACGGGTTGAGCACCTGCCACTAATGCTGATATTCTGTACATGGCAAAGCCGTGCTCCGTGTGAATAACTTCATCCCCTGGTCCAGCAAAAGCTTGACACAAAAATGAAATTATTTCATCACTACCGACCCCACAGATAATATTTTCATCGCTAAGCCCAAATCGCGCAGCAATTGATTGACGTAACTCTAAATGGTTAGTTGAAGGATAAAGATGTACCCCAGCAGCATGCCGTGTAATTGCATCTATGGATTTCTTACTTGGACCGTAAGGGTTTTCGTTTGAACTAAGCTTTATAACGTTCTGCTCCGCAGGTCGTGGCGAAGAACCCGCCTGATATAAAGCGATATCTAAAATTCCTTTTTTTGGTTCAATTTTTAACATAGACTATCTCCAGATATATAATTACATCGAACCAGACATTTTGACTACTACAAACAAAAATGCCGCAACGGAGAACCGTTACGGCAACACTCCTTGATATCGACCAGATTAGTTCTGTGCGTAATATTCAATAACTAGATTAGGTTCCATAATCACCGGATACGGCACATCAGACAAGCCGGGAGTTCTTACGAACCTCGCGGTCATTTTAGAATGGTCCACTTCCAAATACTCCGGCACATCTCTCTCCGGCAGTTGGGTAGCTTCCAATACTACAGCGATTTGTTTTGACTTATCTCTCACTTCAATCACATCGCCCTCTTTTACCCTGTAAGATGGAATGTTTACACGCTTCCCATTAACTAAAATATGCCCATGATTCACAAACTGACGAGCTGCAAAAACCGTTGCAACAAATTTTGCCCTGTAGACAACTGCGTCAAGCCTGCGTTCTAAAAGGCCGATTAGGTTCTCACCGGTATCTCCTTTTACTCTTTCTGCATCTCCAAAAACCCTACGGAATTGCTTCTCTGTAAGATCTCCATAATAGCCTTTCAATTTTTGCTTTGCCCTGAGCTGGAGACCAAAATCAGACAACTTTGCTTTACGGCGTTGTCCATGCTGACCTGGTCCATATTCTCTTCTATTTACGGGGGACTTTGGACGACCCCAAATATTCTCGCCCATTCTTCTATCAATCTTATGCTTGGCAGCAGTTCTTTTAGTCATCTGCTGATCTCCTTCCTTGGTTAGCGTAATTACGCGGTTTCGAAGGGCGTTGTCCTCTTGCTTTACACACGACAGGAATTCCTTTGCAGGAGCCACCAACACCAATAATTCAATGGCGGCTTATACAATGTTTGATTATGGTGTCAACGCATTAGACATAATTGTTTGGCATTTCAAAAATTAAATTCAAACTATGTGTAAAGATTTGAGATGAAAATTTCATAAAGTTCTATCATTTCAAAAAAAAACATCATTTTGTAATATTATTACTCTTGCCGCGATGCAGCAAAGCCGCTAAACAACTTTTGGATTCGCAACTAACTGATCAAAATCGTATAGGAAAATAAAGTATGACAAATGTCGTTATAGCATCAGCAGCTCGCACTGCTGTCGGAAGTTTTAGTGGGTCGTTTGGCAATACACCTGCTCACGACCTGGGTACAACAGTGCTAGAAGCTTTAGTCTCTAGAGCGCAGGTAGACAAATCAGAGGTTTCGGAAACTATTATGGGGCAAGTTTTAACTGCGGGTCAGGGTCAAAATCCTGCTCGACAAGCCCACGTCAACGCTGGATTACCTGTGGAGTCGGCCGCTTGGGGCATTAATCAAGTATGTGGTTCTGGCTTAAGAGCTGTAGCACTGGCTGCGCAACATGTTCAACTGGGAGACGCATCCATTGTTTGCGCGGGGGGTCAAGAAAACATGAGCCTGAGTCCCCATGTTGCCCACCTTCGCTCAGGATACAAAATGGGCGATGTTAAGTACATTGATAGTATGATCAGGGATGGTCTCTGGGATGCTTTCAACGGCTATCACATGGGACAAACAGCGGAAAATGTTGCGGAGAAGTGGCAAATCTCGCGGGATATGCAGGATGAGTTCGCTTTATCATCTCAGAATAAGGCAGAAGCCGCACAAATCGCTGGCAAATTTGAAGATGAGATTGTGCCATTCACGGTAAGCACACGTAAAGGTGATATCACAGTAGATAAAGACGAGTATATCAGGCACGGTGCTACAATTGAAAATATGCAGAAGCTACGGCCCGCATTCGCTAAGGACGGCAGTGTTACTGCCGCGAATGCTTCTGGTATAAACGATGGTGCAGCAGGTGCGTTAGTAATGTCGGCCGAAGAAGCCAATAAGAGAGGTATTGAACCTCTAGCTAGAATTGCTTCCTACGCAACGGCAGGACTAGACCCAAAGATTATGGGAGTAGGGCCAATCTATGCAAGCAGGAAGGCTCTCGAGAAAGCCGGATGGTCGGCAAGTGACCTTGACTTGGTTGAAGCGAATGAAGCTTTTGCCGCTCAGGCGTGTGCCGTAAATAAAGATATGGGATGGGATCCGAGCATAGTTAACGTTAACGGAGGGGCGATAGCTATAGGGCACCCTATCGGAGCATCAGGAGCTCGCATTTTAAATACTTTGCTGTTTGAAATGAAACGTCGGTCAGCAAAAAAAGGGCTGGCAACATTATGTATTGGCGGTGGCATGGGTGTAGCAATGTGCCTAGAACGAGATTAATGTTTCGAAACTAAATTTATAATAAACCTGACTTAGGAGAAGATTATGTCAAGAATTGCATTGGTCACTGGCGGCTCAAGAGGTATCGGCGCTTCCATATCAAAAAAGTTAAAGCAAGATGGTTTCACTGTTGCGGCTACTTACGCTGGAAATGACGAAGCAGCATCTTCTTTTACTGCTGAGACTGGTATCAAAACTTATAAATGGGATGTAGCTAGCTACGAGGAAAGCAAGTCTGGAATTGAAAAAGTGGAAGCGGAATTAGGTGCAATAGATGTGGTTGTAGCTAACGCCGGAATTTTACGTGATGCTCCTTTTCACAGAATGACCCCGGACCAGTGGAACGAAGTGATTGCAACAAATTTAACTGGAGTATTCAATACTGTCCATCCAGTATGGCCAGGCATGAGAGAAAGAAAGTTTGGAAGAGTAATCGTTATATCCTCTATCAATGGCCAAAAGGGTCAGTTTGGTCAGGTAAATTATGCAGCAACAAAGGCTGGTGATTTAGGAATTGTTAAATCCCTCGCGCAGGAAGGAGCAAGAAATGGCATCACAGCCAATGCCGTCTGCCCTGGTTACATTGCAACAGAAATGGTAGCTTCTATGCCAGAAAAAGCTTTAGAGGCAGTCATTGGGCAAATACCAGCTGGACGTTTGGGCGAACCCGATGAAATAGCGAGGTGCGTTGCATTTTTGGCCTCAGACGATGCAGGTTTCATAAATGGGTCTACAATCTCAGCAAATGGCGCTCAATTTTTTGTTTAGATGAGATGATTTGAGCTTAGGGCATTCTCCAACCGCATGCGTATCTATTTGTTTAAATGGAATACAAAGTTCACTGGCAAACATGCAATTTGCATAGTTAGCCCATTGATCGGTTGAAATAATTAATATTGAACTGCTATAAGATGTTGTTCTATCACTCTTGCAAAAGTCAGGATATTTATTAGGACACTGGAAACTCATTTGAAATTGCGCCCCATATATATTTTGTGCACTATTTTGGTATCAATTACCGCAACTTACACCAATGCGGCTGAGCGTGGACCAGTTACCAACCTGTTAATTCCAAGATATGTCTCACTTAAAGCTAGTGAGGCCAATGCTCGCAGGGGTCCTTCCCTTTCGCACAGAATTGATTGGGTATTTAAAAAAAAGGGAATGCCATTAGAAATCTATGGTGAATACGATAATTGGAGAAGAGTTCGTGACTCCGAAGGTGCAGGTGGTTGGATACATTATTCTTTACTTTCAGGTGTACGCTCAATTATTATTACCTCTTCGATGGCAAATCTATATAGAAAATCTGATCAGGACTCTATGATTATGGCTAGAATTGAACAGAATTATATCGCAGATCTTGGAAAATGCATTAAAGATTGGTGTGAAATTGATGCTGGTAAGTATGACGGGTGGATAAAGAAAACAGATATTTGGGGAGTTGCCCCAGACGAAATACGATAACTGCATTATTAATTACCAAATGATACGAAGGAAGTTAAATGAAGATCGGCAATCGAAGCATTGGCCCCAATGAACCTCCATTAATCATTGCAGAAATTGGCATTAATCACGGCGGTAGTCTAGACGTCGCAAAGAGTATGGTTGATCTAATTGTCCACTCTGGTTGTGAGTGTGTAAAGCATCAAACTCATATTATCGAAGATGAAATGACAGAAGAAGCAAAGGCAATATTTCCTCCTAACGCCAATAAGTCAATTTGGGATGTAATGAAAGAATGCTCCTTAAACCTGGATGAAGAGCAAGAGCTTAAAGAGTACGCAGAGAATTTGGGTTTGATATGGATATCAACACCATTTTCACGAATGGCAGCAGACTTTTTAGATGAAATTGACGTACCAGCTTTCAAGATTGGTTCTGGCGAAGCAGATAATCTTCCGTTGATCAATCACATAGCTCAAAAAGGTAAGCCAATTATTATGTCGACTGGCATGCAGTCTATTAAAAGTTTAAAAAATAGCGTGAACATCTTAGAGAAGTCTGGAGTTGAATATGCTTTACTGGAATGCACTAACCTATATCCATCTCCTCCAGAAATTGTTAGTTTGCAAGGTATACAGGAACTAAAGGAAGCTTTCCCAAAAGCACTGGTTGGATTTTCAGATCACTCAATTGGCCCACATATAGCTTTAGCTTCAGTAGCTCTTGGCGCTTGCATAATTGAGAGACATTTCACTGATACGCGATATAGGAGCGGACCTGACATTACTTGTTCTATGGATCCCGCAGAATTACGACTTCTAGTCGACAGATCCATTGAAATACACAAAGCACTGATGAATCCAAAACAGCGTACCGAACCAGAGGAAAGCGTCTATAAGTTTGCACGGGCGTCCGTTGTAGCAGACAGAGATATGGCGGCCGGTCATATCATAACAGAAAAAGATATCTGGGTTCGAAGGCCAGGGTCCGGGGAGATACCGGGGTATAAATATAATGATATAATTGGTAAGAAACTTAGACTTGATGTCAAAAAAAATCACCAATTCAAGTGGTCTAATTTTCATTAGCAACTATCGATAACACTGGTTATACGATGGAGCATGCAATTCAGATTTACTTGGAAAGCTCGATATGACTAAAAAACTGCTTTTTGTTACAGGTACGCGCGCAGACTTCGGCAAAGTCGAGCCTTTGGCAATTAAAGCAAGAGATGCAGGATATTCAGTGAGTTTCTGGGTCACCGGAATGCATATGTTGGAAAAATATGGACTGACTAAATTAGAGGTGGAGCGTGTCGCAGGCGTAGAGATTTTTGAATTTAAAAACCAAAAAGAAGATGACGAATTGGATAAGATCCATGCGAATACAGTCATCGGGTTCTCACAATTTATAGGTCAGCAAAAGCCAGACATGGTATTTATTCATGGCGACAGGATAGAAGCACTATCATGTTCACTAGTCTGCGCAACAAACGGTTTACCATCAGCTCACATTGAAGGTGGGGAAATTTCAGGAACCATCGACGAAATATTTAGACATTGTAATACCAAATTAGCCCACTGTCACTTTGTTAGCTCTGAATTAGCACGAAACCGGATTTTAAGGATGGGTGAAGAAGATTCCCGGATTTATGTTATCGGCTCTCCAGAACTCGATTTCCATGCGAAAGAATCTGGCGTAACCATTAAGGAAGTTAAAAGCCGGTATGATATAAATTTTGATGATTATGGCATTTGTACCTATCATCCCGTTACCTCTGAAGCGAGTGAAATGGGAAACCAAGCTTCAGCTCTATTTGAAGCATTAAAGTATTCTGGAAGGAAGTTTGTTACAATACTACCTAATAATGACCCTGGCTTTAAAGAAATTTGGCGGGTCATCGAAGCACTTCCTAAAAATCAGTTTAGAGTAATACCATCAATGCGCTTTTCATATTTTTCTGAATTGATGAAAAACTCATCTGCAATTGTAGGGAATTCATCGGCAGGAGTGAGAGAAGCCCCTTTTCTTGGTCTACCATCGCTTGACATCGGATCGAGACAAAGAGCTCGAAGTGCTGCCGACTCAGTAACTAACTGTCAACCAAACGATAAGGAAAAAATTTTACACTTCCTAGAAAATTCATGGGGAAAGTCCTACCCTAGAGATGAAAGTTTTGGTGCCGGTAGAACGGCTGAGAAATTTTTAAAAATACTCAATTCGCGGGCGTTTTGGGAAAATGATATCCAAAAAATATTTAATGAGTGAACCTGTGAGGAAACCAACATTAATATTTTGGCAAATATTTTACTATTTAATTCAACTTGCTCTTCACATCTTTGCAGATAAAATACTGAAAATGCGCCTTAGAGCTCAAAAGGAGCATCCCAAGCGTTGGAGAGAAAGGCTTGGGGAAACAAATCAGGTCAGACCAACAGGTGAATTAATTTGGCTTCATGCTGTAGGACTAGGAGAGGTTATGGCCCTTAGGGGGCTAATTGATATTATTCTGCAAAACAAACCTGATATTAATTTTTTAGTTACATCAGGTACACTACAATCTGCTGAACTTTTTTCCCAAAATTTACCCACAAATACAACACATCAATTCATACCACTTGATGTGCACAAATTCAGACAGAATTTCCTATCACGATGGAAACCCAATTTAGTGATTTGGTCAGAACAAGAAATTTGGCCTGGTTTTGTAAAAGATTGTGCTAGGCTTAAAATTCCACAAGTCTGGATAAATGCTAGGATGGCAGATAAAGCATATAATTCTCGTAAATGGCTTAAGCCATTTTTTGAGGATATTTATGCCAACTTTAAACTCATATCAGCACAAGACGAAAAAACTGCACAAAATATTTCAAAACTTATTAAACCTCATCTAAAGAAACGCGTAAGAGTTGATGGTTCATTAAAACCTGCCGCTCCAAGACTGAAGTCTAAACAAAGCATACCACCACAAATTATATCTGTGACTGAAGGTAAGAAAATTCTCACTCTTGTATCATCACATCAGGAAGACGAAAAGTTCGTGATACACTCGTTACAAAAAATTTCAAAAAAATTACGACCAATTTTAGTGATAATTCCACGGCATATCGAGCGTGCGGAGACAATACGGGATCAATGCATTAAAGCAGGTTTGAAGTGCACGATTCTGTCAGAGTTTCGGGAAACTGCCCGCAGGTCTGATGTTTATATTGCAAACCAAATAGGCGCCCCAGCCATTTGGTTACCTTTCACACATTTGGCCGTGATTGGTGGGACCTATTGCGATATAAATGGACATAATCCATGGGAGCCAATACAGTTTGGAGCAGCTGTACTTCATGGCTCAAAGACCGCTAACTTTTCAGAGGACTTTAAAGAACTTTTAATTTCTGGTAGTTCAACCGAGGTACTAGAAAGAGATGACCTTGTAAGAATGATCACACAAACAAATTTTGACAAACAAGTACGAAATGCCAGATCATTGCTTCAAAGGAAAATAAAGGCTGTAAAGGACTTGTCAAATGATATTTTGTTACTGTTAAATTAAGATCTAATAAAATTTGACTGGGAAATATTTGGGTAAAACAGACTTGTCAGGCAAACAAAACTATTCTCATATTAAAGTAAAAAAGAGATCACATTTTTTAGATCTTGGCATCTATATCTTTATTAGATTTCTTTTACGTATTTTATCAATTTTACCTTATAAAACGAAAATTGCTTCAGGTGGCTTAATTTATCAGAAAATTATTTCACCATTATCCGGTAATCGTAGACGTATACTTGATAATCTTAAACTTATATTTCCTGACCTCGAAGAAAGAAAGAGAGAAGAACTGTGTAGCCAAGTACCTAATAATATTGGGCGCACGTTTTTTGAATTGCTATCGCCAAACGCCTTTGCCAAAATGGCTCTGTCAGCCAAAGTATCTGGCCCCGGTTTTAATATACTTAAGCGTGCCCAGGACCAAAAAAAACCAGTGATTCTGGTTTCTGGCCATTTGGCGAACTATGACGTCGTGCGTGTAGTGCTAAATGCAAATCAAGTTTCTGTTGGTGCTCTCTACAAACCGATGAATAACCCCTACTTCAATTCTTTTTATGAAAGATGTATCAAAGAAATCGCCAAACCGCTATTTCCACGAGGTCGCACCGGCATGGGAAATATGATGAGGTATCTCAGCGATGGAAACGTGGTTGCTCTTTTAGTTGACCAATACATGAGCCACGGAGAACCTTTAAAATTTTTTGGGCATACAGCATACACAGCAACTTCTGCCGCAAAATTGGCACTGAAACACGATGCATTACTTATTACCTTTTACGTCGTAAGGAAAGATGATGGCGTGAATTTTGATTTAGTGTTCGAGAGTCCAGTGAAACCCTCTACACCGAGTGAGATGACTCAAATATTAAATGATAGATTAGAAAAACAGATAAGAAAAAATATGGGACAATGGCTATGGACACATAGAAGATGGAAATCACCCAGCGCTTTATTAAATAGAAGTTAATTCTTTGAATGGTTTTTATAAATTTGAGCGACACGATCAAAATCTTCTCGATTATCTATATCCAAACTATTCTCCTTTGGCATTTCTACGACACCGATATTATTTGAAGTAAATCCATTATTTTCTTCAAACCACCCTCCATTGAAAACATAAACTGCACCATTTGGCCTGAAAAGCTCTGGCAGGTCTTGTCTATTCATAAATGTGAAATCTGGTTCTGCAACAGGTACAAATTTATTACCTCGAACGAACCCAGATTTAAGCACTGATCTATCCTGAGCAGATACTGTAAATACAAGATCAAAAGTGTTATTTTTAAAAGTCTTAATACATTTTAAAATGTCTTCATCCCTTCGTAAGGGCGATGTTGGCTGGAGCAACACTATAGTAGACTCGTGAAGTTGGTATCGCCTAATCAACTCAAACATCAACTCGGCCATAGTAGACTGATCTGTTGACAGTTCTGGAGATCGTAGATGTTGCTCAACTGAATAACATTCGAGCTCTTTTTCCAAGTTTTTATCACTGGAAATTATAACTTCACTGATACAACGCAATGCTTGGTCAAGGGCTATCTTATAAAGCTTTTCCGATCCCAAGATAAGAAAATTTTTATCAAGCAGACCCTTAGAACCAGCCCTACATGGGACTATGGCAACACAGTTATGCAACATAACCTCATATTTATTTTAATTTCACTACCTTAACTTAATGTTCGACAACCTAAAACAAAGAATACGCTAAAAAATTGAGTTAATTTGCATAAATTAGCTGCGCATTGCCATTCCATTGGGATCATACGGCGAGGGAGTAATTACTTTTGCTCTTCTTTCCACTCCCACTATATGAACAGTAACAGCTGTACCTTCATTGGCTAAAGCAGGCTCAATGAGAGCCATTGCGAGAGATTTCTTTACAGTATGACCATATGCCCCCGAAGTAACGAAGCCAACCATGTCGCCTGCTTCTGACCAAATGGGTTCATAACCAGATGCATCTGAATCACCATCCTCAATTTCTAATGTCACTTGAATTTTTTCAGGACCATTTCCATTGCGTTCAGCAACTGCCGCTACTTTTCCGATGAAGTCTGGCTTATCCCAATCAATCCATCGGTCCATTGCTGTCATACCCGGGGTCCGATCTTGAGTAAATTCAGCAGACCAAATCCCAAAACTCTTCTCAATGCGTGTTGAGAGCATTGCGTTAAAGCCTACTTCACGAATATCGTGATCAGCTCCAGCCTCTAACAATATTCTACGAAGAGCAATATGATCACCCATTTTACAGTTTAGCTCAAAACCCATTTCACCAGTAACACTCATCCTAGCAACACGCGACTGGATCAAACCAACATCAAGTCGTTTACAATCCATAAACCTCATCTTGGACACATCTCCCTCAGCAACTTTTTGTAGAACAAATTGAGAGTTTGGCCCGATTAAGGCGAAACCACAAATATCATCCCCAAGATCTCTGACACTTACTCCGTCTTGCATCTGGTCATTGAACCAACGCATATGCCAGGCTCTTAGATAATAACTACCCATAATCCAAAAAGTACCATCGCCCCAGTTCAGTAGCGTCAGGTCACCTTTGAGCTTTCCGGATGACGAAAGCATTACTGCAAGACGAGCTCTACCGGGTTTCGGTAACTTGGTTGCAAATATCTTATCTAGCCAAGCTTCTGCATTTTCACCCTTTACTTCGAAACGCGAAAAGCCCGTAATATCTAATAATGCCACGCCTTCTCGAATTGACTTGCATTCCTCAGCCACAATCTCATGGGTGTTAGAGCGCTTTAACGTTAATTTTTCTTCAAATTCATCAGATGGGGCAAAATATAGTGGCACCTCTAAATCCCATGAAACACCCCAACGGCATCCAGCCTGGGTCATCGCATCATGGGCCGGTGCCATCTTCATCGGACGTCCTGCTGGAAGCTGCTCGTTCGGATAGGACATAACAAAACGCCTCGAATAAAACTGCCCGGTTGTTTCACGAATATATCTTTTATTTTCCGCGTATTTCCCGTAACGCGCTACATCCATCGACCATGCATCAGTCTCTGGTTCTCCCTCAATCATCCATTCAGCTAGGGTTTTTCCTACACCGCCCCCTTGTAAAAAACCAGCCATCACGGCACATGCGGACCAATATCCTCTCTTACCGGGGACTGGACCTACCAGTGGGTTACCATCGGGAGAAAAAGTGAAAGCCCCATTAACCCAGGTTTTTATTCCTACATTCTCAATAGCTGGATAACGTTGGAACCCAAGCATTAGCTCATTCTCAATTCTATGTAATTGCTCCTGAAATAATTCTTCCCCGTAATCCCATGGCGCACCATCCATTGCCCAGTGCTCATGATCAATTTCATAAATCCCGACCAAAACACCATTTTGATCTTGACGCATATAAGTAAATCCCTCGAGATCAACTGTCATGGGCATCTCAAAATCACTGCTTGCAACTTCCGGAATGCTATCCGTTATTAAATAATGATGTTTTAACGGGCTAACTGGAAGCTCTATGCCAGCCATACGCCCCACCTGCTTTGCCCAAAGGCCTGCCGCATTTACAACATGTTCACACTTAATATTACCTTTGTCAGTCTTAACGATCCAGCCATCTGTTAATTGCTCAAGACTATCAACTTTTACTTCTTCATAATACTCAGCACCCTTTTTTCTAGCAGCAGAAGCATACGCCTGCACGGTGCCAGTAGTGTCGATGTAGCCTTCTCTATCTGCCCACATTGCACCCAAAACGCCATCTACCGACATAATTGGACAACGTTTTTGAGCTTCTTCTGGACTAAGGAGTTCACAGTCACTGATTCCTATAGACTGAAAAATACGATAATTTGATTGTAGCCACTCCCACCTTTCCGGAGTCCCTGCGAGGGTCAATCCGCCAGTCATATGAAAACCAATGTTCTGACCTGACTCTTTTTCAATCTTAGGCAAAAGGTCAATTGTGTAGGCCTGCAAAGCCGCCATGTTTGGATCGGCGTTTAATGTATGAACTCCACCGGCCGCATGCCAACTAGAACCGGAGGCAAGCCTGCGCCGCTCCAGCATCACGACATCTTGCCACCCCATTTTTGCAAGATGGTATAAAACGGATGAACCAACAACTCCACCGCCTATAACAACAACTCGATATTGTGATTTCATTTCGAATACTCCCAAATCCTTACATGATCTTATTCTTAAATAAATTAGCTATTCAAGACTGTTCTGGAGACGTCAAAATATAAACTATTTTGGCCAAAACCTCCTTGCATTTGGATAAAAAATTAACTGATAAAAATGATAAATATTTATAGATATTCAAAAATTAAAGAGCGATCAAAACTCTAGGTCACATTCTTCAGAACATCCAAAAAAGCAGCTCCGAAACGGTCTGTCCTTTTAGGTCCAATTATCTTAGCCATCTCGTCCAAACTTCTAGGTTTAAGTTTGGCAATTTTAGAAAGCAAAGATGCCGAACAACTAAGCGGTTTTTCTACTCCCAGAGGTCCCCGAGATAACTTGAATTGAGCGGCTAAAAGCAAATCATACATCTCCCCCTCCTTAGCACCAGCAAGTTTTTGCCGCCGGGGGTGCATGTGATCAACTTCTCCATTTATGACTGCAAGAAAAATAGTTCCAAATTTCTCTAATTTTTTTGTGCCCACACCGTTAATCTGAGACATCTCATCAAGATTCAAGGGGCGTCTTTGAGACATATCAACCAGGGTCTTATCAGTAAAGATAATGTAGGCTGGCACTCCAGCATTTTCAGCTAAAGCGCGCCGCTTTGCTTTAAGAGCGCTAAGCACTGGCGCATCATCATCGCTTATTAGTGTTTTTACAGAGTAGTCTCTTTTAGCTGACTTAATTGTATCCGCTCGTAACGTTATACTTTGCTCACCTCGCAAAATTGGGAGAGCTTTTTCAGTCATTCTCAAACCTCCATACCTTTCAACATCTGGACGAATGAGATCATGACCCATCATTTGCCTGAAGATTGCTTTCCATTTTACTCGGTTTAACTCTTTGCCAACCCCAAATGTCGGTATTTTATCATGGCCGTGATTGCCAACTTTCTCAGTGAAATTACCTTGCAAAATATCGATTAAATGTCCCATACCAAAATATTGATCAGTGCGCAAAATAGCGGATAACGCTTTACGCACAGGCTCCGTACCATCAAATGTTTCAGGTGGTCTCTCACACAAATCACAATTTCCACATTTTATGTTTGTCTCTCCAAAATAATGAAGAAGATTAAGGCGACGACACTCTAAAGCTTCAGCCAAACCTAAGAGCACATTAAAACGCCCATGATCAGCGGACTTCCTGTTAGATGGAGCAAGACCTTCATCTATCTGATTTCTACGAAATCGGATATCATCTGCACCATATAGAGTTAGTGTTTCAGCGTGGCTACCATCTCTCCCAGCTCGTCCAATCTCCTGATAGTAGCCTTCAATTGATTTAGGTAAATCTGCATGCACCACCCATCTTATATCAGGCTTATCGACGCCCATACCAAATGCGACGGTAGCGACAACAACCAGACCATCTTCAAGAACAAAGCGGCTTTCAACAACTTTGCGCCGATCTGAATCCATACCGCCATGATAGTAACATGAGTTATGTCCAGCTTCTTCCAATGCTTGGGCTAAACTTTCCGTTTTAGCCCTTGTTCCACAGTAAATAATACCCGATTGGCCTTTGCGCTTGTCCACAAAATTCATAATTTGTCTTCTAGGATTATCTTTGGGAACAAAACTCAGATAAATGTTTGGCCGGTCAAACCCACGCAAAAATACTTTTGGGTCAGCACCACCAAAAAGTCGCTCAATTATTTCCTCTTGCGTCTCGTTATCTGCAGTTGCAGTAAATGCACACAAAGGGACACCAAGGCTATGCCTTAATTTCCCAATCAGAAGATAATCTGGCCTAAAATCGTGCCCCCATTGACTAACACAGTGCGCCTCATCTACGGCTAAACATCTTACATTAGATTTCCTCAAAGTGTTTTGTATTTTGCTTGAAGCCAATCGCTCAGGAGCCACGTAAAGAAGCTTTAAATCACCAGAAGTAATCTGTGAAAAAACAGTGTCAATCTCACTTTGAGTATTTCCTGAAGTTATAGCTCCTGCCGCTACACCGGCCGCTTTCAAACCACGAACTTGGTCGCGCATTAGGGCAATCAGGGGCGAAATAACAACCGTTAGGCCATCATTTAATAGAGCAGGCAACTGAAAACATAACGATTTTCCACCCCCTGTTGGCATTATTGCAAGAACGTTCTCACCACTGGCAACTGCATCAATTATTTGACGCTGACCGGGTCGAAATTCGCTGAAGCCAAAAACATCTTTTAATAGGGTTTTGGCACTAACCACAACATAACCTTAAGCCTTCTCCACAGTGGCATGTGTCCCACAGAGTGACCCTTTATACAAGTCATTTTCCAGACAATTTTAATTATAAAAATTGGGTAGATTTTGTTAAACCGTGGTGCCCGGGGGCGGATTTGAACCACCGACACGAGGATTTTCAGTCCACTGCTCTACCCCTGAGCTACCCGGGCACATAAGACAAAATGTCATAGGTGCGAAGTATGTATGGTAAAGCAAAGAAGTTGTCCAGTGGCGTAATTTAATTTTGCAAAAATTCTCACAAGTAAAAGTTATAAAATTCCTGAGGAAACGTTGTGAGTGAGCAAATCAACAAACCGCTGTCTTTCCGAAACTGGCGAATTAACTGATAATTCATTGAAAACTTTTTTTGTCAAAAAATATCCCGTTAATTTTAAGCCATCTATAATGCTACCTGAATTTTGAGACCCTTTTAAAATAATGGGTGGAAGGTGTAATAATTTTGGAGCCCACACTCCAGCTGCTTGTTCGCTAATGGCTCTCCCAGTCCTCGGCGATACATACCGCAGGTTGTCAGTACATCCAGAAACAGCACATTTTGACAAATCAAGCCCATAACCAAGTACACTCAACAATTCTAGTTCCCAATGGAGATACGCCAGAGGCCAGACCTTTGGCTGACTAAGAAGGTCTAACAAATCCTCTGTTGTTCTATAAAAATTATCGTACGCATGTCTCTCGGGTAAAACTCTGGATAAAATTGTACTTACAGTCGTTAAGCCCGCTGTCAGAATCCTATCATTCATAGCATTAACAGTACGAGCCCTAACTAATTCAACTTTAAAAGACCCCAGGTGATCTTGTAAGCGTGCACTCCAAGTTAGATCGAGCTGAGCTCCCACCTGAAGTATTGGTGAGAACTTTCGTGATGCGCCACCTTTCACAACACCCAAATACCGTCCATAACCTGGGCAGAAGGTATCTATGATTAATGATGTTTCACCATGCTTTCGTGTAGCTAATAATATCCCTATTGAGCGCCATTCCATTTCATAAAAATAGAATAATACCTAAAATTCGTCTAGGTAATTTTGCCCGTTGGCACTTTCTACTTCAATTATCCATAAATCTGGATCATTGGCTTTTTGCTTTTCTAAAAAAATATCTATTTCCACATCTAGGTCCTCCAAAATTTTTACCCATACGTTTCTATTATTTTGAAGGTCGAAGGTCTTTTGGTGAAGTTCCGCAAATCCATCCATCTTGCTTATTTTTACTAAAATAGCCCCTGAATGGTCATCTCCATGAGCCATTACATATGCGGCAATAGTTTGAAGCTCTAACCTTTTTAGGTAAGCCTGTACCCAAATTTTACTTCTTAGACGTGCCATTAATTTCCATCATTAAAATCAAGCCCCATTTCAGAATATCTTTCTGCTTCGTTTAGCCACTTTTCACGAACTTTAATTTGACAGAATAAATGCACTCTACACCCTAAAAAGCTTTCAAGTTCTTCGCGCGCCGCCATAGAAATAGCCTTGATCGTTTCACCTCGACCACCCAAAATAATGCCTTTGTGACCACCGCGGGAAACATAAATTATCTGATCAACCCTTACACTTCCATCCTTTCTATTACTCCAAGTTTCTGTTTCCACAGTTAGCTGATAAGGAAGCTCTTGATGTAGTCTAAGAATGAGTTTTTCACGCGTAATCTCTGCTGCAATCATTTTCAATGGTAGATCGGCGATTTGATCCTCAGGATAAAACCATGGACCATCTGGCATTTTATCTGCTAACCACAGTTTTAGATCTTTTGTTCCAAATCCCCGGTCAGCAGAAATTAAAAATGTTTTCGAAAAACTGAAAAGCTCATTCAACTGCTTGGTTAAAGACAAAAGCACTGGCGACTTAACTTTATCAATTTTATTAATAGCAAGTACAACCGACCGGTTCTTACTAGAATTAGAAAGATCTCTAAGAATCCTTTCCACGCCCTCAGTTAAACCTCTATGAGCCTCGATAAGCAAAACAATCACATCAGCATCTGCCGCCCCACCCCAAGCAGCGGCTACCATAGCCCTATCCAGTCGACGTCTCGGTTTAAACAAACCGGGAGTGTCAACAAATACTATCTGAGCGCTATCGACGATTACAATCCCTCTAATTTTAGTACGGGTAGTTTGAACTTTATGAGTAACGATGGAAACTTTAGAGCCCACAAAATGATTCAACAGCGTAGACTTTCCAGCATTTGGTTCTCCAATCAGGGCCACAAAGCCTGCTTTCTTCATTCTTGATCCTTTAAAGTTTCCATAAGCATTCTAGCTGCGGCTTGCTCAGCGTCTCGCTTATTGCCAGCCTCCGCAATGGTTTTTTCCCCAGTTTGCAGTTTCACTTGTATTTTAAAGATAGGCGAATGATCAGGCCCAGAACGATTAATAAGCGTATAAACTGGTGGTTCAAGTTGTCTAGCCTGAGCCCATTCTTGCAGCCTCGTTTTGGAGTCCCTTGCATCTAACTCAACATTAGAAATTCTTCTCTCCCATAATCTCAAAATTACATCTTTTGCAGCTTGAAACCCCCCATCTAAATAAATTGCTGCCAATACAGCTTCCATTGCGTCTCCGAGAACAGCATCTTTACGTCGCCCACCCGTAATCATCTCAGAACGGCCCAATTTCAAAACCAATCCAAGATCTATTTCTTGCGCCACACCAGAGCAGGCTTCTTTTCTAACAAGGGCATTAAAACGGGGAGCCAGCTTCCCTTCCGACGCCTTTGGATCCTGTTTGGCTATAGCTTCTGCTACGGTTAGACCCAGAACTCTATCACCAATAAACTCCAGCCGTTGATTGTCAGATCTATTCGTTGAAGAAAAAGAAGGATGAGTAAGTGCCTCCAAGAGATACTTCGGATCTTTGAATGTATATCCTAAGCGCTTCTCAAATTTTTCAATATCAACGGATTTTTTCACTCAATACCCTCGAAAAAGCGATCACCCCTCCATGTCCAGAAGGCAAACATAGATCTACCAGCGGAAGAAAGAAGTACTCTGTCTGCTCTGCCAACAAGGTTTTCAAAAGGTACAAACCCTACACCACCTCTTGATTGAGATATACGGCTATCACTTGAATTGTCCCTATTATCTCCCAAAAAGAAATAATGTCCTACTGGCACATGATATACAGGGGTATCATCTACTGTTTGACGCATAAAATTCAAAATAGAATGCGAAACTCCATTCGGTAAAGTTTCAACAAATTTTTCCTTCTCACAAATGCCATTTTGCTCAACGACCTCATTTGCACAGCGAGGCATATTTCTAAATGGTCCTTGTGGCGCCTTTACTTCGTCAAACGTACCATCTGGTGTAACTTCTACCGGAGTTCCATTAATAAATACCAATCCATTTTTTATTTGTACTTTTTCACCTGGCAGAGCTATTAATCTTTTAATATAGTCTTGACCATTTGAAGGGTGACGAAACACAACTACATCGCCACGCTTTGGCTCGGCTCCCAAAATTCTTTTATTACCCCCACGCAGAAAACCACATATGTCTTCTGCTTCGATATTTAGTCCAATAGCCGCTATTCTTACAGTAGGGCACGATGCATATGAATAACCATAGGACATTTTATTGACGAACAAAAAATCACCGATTAAAAGGGTGTCTTTCATTGAGCCCGATGGGATCCAAAATGGTTGGAAAAATAAGGTCCTGAAAATACCAGCCAAAATCAGAGCAAATATTATTGTTTTTATGGTTTCAAGAAAACCTTCTTTTTTTTTGGGTTTAGCCATCCCAAGTGCTCCCTAAACTAATACTCTCTAATGCTATCTCGGTGAGATTGTGTCAAGCCAAAGGCTGTGCATCGATAATCACTATAGCATGTGCCCAAGGATGATCATCAGTAAGTGACACGTGAAGAGTTGCTAAGTGTCCTTCAGGTGTCAAATCTTCCAAGCGCTTCTTTGCCCAACCGGTAAGTGTCATCACCGGTTGCCCTGTCTCGATGTTACTTACTGCCATATCTTTCCATGAAATACCCATACGGAGACCAGTCCCAAGTGCTTTTGAACAAGCCTCCTTGGCTGCCCAACGTTTTGCTAGCGTGCCAGCTTCATCTTTTCGTCGCCTTGCTTTGGCTTGTTCGTTATTTGTAAAAACTCTATTCCTAAATCTATCACCGTGACGAATAAGAACCTTATTAATCCTATCGATGTTGGCTAAGTCTGTTCCTGTACCGATAATCAACTTGCGCGAGCCTCTCCGATGAGTTTTTTCATCTTTTTAATTGAATTCCCAAGACCATTAAATACGGCGTCACTAATTAAAAAATGCCCAATATTTAATTCTTTTAACTCTGGAAATGCTGCAATCGGGGAAACAGTTTCATAAGTCAGGCCATGACCTGCGTGCACCTCAAGACCTATGGAGTTTGCATATCCACACATATTCTTTAAATTTTCAAATTCGGTTTCACATTTTGACTGATTTTGCTCATAATAATAATCACAATAAGCACCCGTATGAAGCTCAACTACAGCCGCGCCAACCCTCTTGGCTGCTTCAACTTGAGCAGGCACAGCGGCAATGAATAAAGAAACTCTGCAACCTGAATCACTTAACGGCTTAATAAATTCTCTCAACTTATTTTCTTCTTTCAAAACGTCTAAACCACCCTCTGTAGTCCGCTCCTCTCTCTTTTCTGGTACGAGGCATACAGCATGGGGTTTATGCTTGAGCGCTATTTTCTGCATTTCATCCGTGGCGGCCATCTCAAAATTCAACGGGATGTTCAAAGCTGCAATCAATCCATCAATATCCTCATCTCGAATATGGCGCCGGTCCTCTCTAAGATGTGCTGTAATGCCGTCCGCTCCCTCATTTTGGGCTAGAATAGCTGCCTCTACAGGATCAGGATACATACTACCCCTAGCATTTCGAATAGTGGCAACGTGATCAATATTTACACCCAGTCTCACATGACGTTCTGGTAACATATAAATCTCCAAGTAAGTTTATATTTATTTACGAAACTTAGTACTTTTCTCTTTAATTTCTCTCAGTTTTTCTCGAAGGCGACCTTTGCGTCTGTTCTGATAAGCACGAATTAATGGCAAGCTGATCATCCAGCAAATAGAAGCCGCTATGATCCCTGGGAAAATTCCGCCGATAAGGTATGGAAAGAAAACGTCTTGGTAAAATATTATTAGGTCATTCCATTCAACGGGACCACCAATCATAATAGAATAAAGATTAGATTTTAAGTCAAGGAAAGCACCTAGAAATAAAGACACCAAATTTTCACCGTCATGACCCAATCCCTCACTTGCTAGTAAGAATTCACCAGTGCGAAGGGATATAATTCCAATAGGAATATAAGTAAGAGGATTACCAAAAAATGTGGCAAGCAAGGCAGCCAAAACATTTCCCCTTAAAATAAACGCAATTGTTCCTGCAACTATAAAGTGAAGCCCATAAAATGGTGTAAAAGTTGTAAATACACCAGCCCAAATACCTCTAGCAATTTTCTCTGGGTTATCAGGTAATCGGTGTAAGCGATGCTTTACGTACAATGCTGCCCTGGTCCAACCACCTTTTGGCCAAAGTAGGAATTGAAGTAATGAGCCCCATGACCTCTTTTCTCTCCGCTTAAAAACCATGATGCACCTCAAATAGTCGACTAGCTGCCATGATTTCCGCTTCTTCTGGTGCGGACCACCGTAGCGACGGCGTTTTCTGCATCTAACCTTGATAAGATCGCATGTAAGTGCTCAACATCTCGTAAATCCACAGTAAGTATTAGTTTAAAGAAGTCGGGCTTGCGATCTAAAAACTCCATATCCGAGATATTTGCACCCAAATCACCAACAATTGTGCAAACTCTTCCCAAAACACCAGCATCATTACTTATGGTCATTTCTAGGGTGATTGGATAAATTGAGGGATGCTTGCCAGCATGCCAATGCAAGTCCAACCACAAATCCATATTATCTTCAAAACTTGCCAATGTAGGACAATCAATTGAGTGAACTGATACGCCCTTTCCACTAGTTGCTATGCCTACTATCCTCTCACCTGGCAAAGGTTGACAGCAAGGTCTTCGATTAAATGATTGCCCCTCCGCGAGACCTATCACTGCAAGCTTTTGATCAATTTCAGGTTCTTTCGCTGTAGAAAAATCTGGAAATATGATGTTTATTACATCCCTCGGCTGCAACTCCGTGCTTCCCAATCTAGCATATAACTCTTGAACATCATTAATTCGAAGTTTCTTGGCTGTATTTTCTAAAGCTTTGTCTGTCGCTCTCTTACCAAAGTGCTCAAATGCTGCCCTCAAAAGTTGCTGCCCCATAATGATAAATTTATCACGATCTGCTTCGCGCAGCGCGCGTCTAATTGCTGTCTTCGCCTTGCCAGTCTCTGTCATTTCAAGCCATGTGGCTTGCGGTTCTTGCCCCATTGCCGTAAGAATTTCTATAGATTGGCCATTTCTTAACCTTGTCCAAAGAGGTGCTCGCAACCCATCTATTTTTGCACCAACACAAGAATTTCCAATACGAGTATGAATTGCATATGCGAAATCAATTGGTGTTGCGCCCTTTGGTAGCTTTATGACTTCACCCTTTGGTGAAAAACAAAAGACCTTATCAGAATACATTTCTAGCTTCACAGCCTCTAAAAATGCTTCATGGTCTTCCTCTGTATTAAACTCCTCAATTAAGCTAGTTATCCATTTCACAGGATCAACGGTAAACGGGTTCTCACTTCTAACACCATCTCTATATGCCCAATGTGCTGCGATACCACTTTCAGCCACATCGTGCATTAGCTGGGTTCGTATTTGGACCTCCACACGGCGAGCGTTTCTACCTGAAACTGTAGTGTGAATAGACCGATATCCGTTAGATTTCGGCTGAGAGATATAATCCTTGAACCGGCCTGGGACTGCGCGCCAACGCTTATGAATTACGCCAAGTACACGGTAGCATTCCTCATCACTACTGCATATTATTCTAAAGCCGTAAATATCTGACAGACGCGAAAAGGAAAGCGCTTTCTCTTGCATTTTGCGCCAAATAGAATATGGCTTTTTTGCTCTACCTTCAATTTTAGCCTGAATTCCGGATGCCTCTAATTCTGAATGCATATCATCAGTTATTCTTTGAACAACATCACCAGTTTCTTTTTGTAAAACTATAAATCGTCTTATTATTGATGCCCGACCCTCGGAATTAAGTACACGAAAGGCAAGATCTTCAAGATCCTCTCTAATCGACTGCATGCCCATTCGGCCCGCTAGAGGAGCATATATTTCCATAGTCTCACGAGCCTTCTGGAGTTGCTTTTCAGGCTTCATCGATTTTATTGTTCGCATATTGTGCAAACGATCTGCGAGTTTTACTAAAATTACTCTGACATCCTGTGCAATTGCCATGAGCAGTTTACGCACATTTTCTGCCTCTTTAGTCTCGGTAGAGGTCAATTGCATATTTGTTAGTTTTGTAACACCATCCACTAAATCAGCAATTTCTGAAGTGAACTGTTTTGTGATTTCGTCCTTGTTTGAAGACGTATCCTCGATGGTATCATGTAATAAGGCAGTTATAATTGTTGCGTCATCTAACTGCTGATCAGCCAGTATCTCAGCTACTGCAACAGGATGAGAAAAATACTTTTCTCCAGACTTTCTAAATTGCCCCTCATGCTTTATTTGCCCATATTTATGGGCGTTTACAATCATCTCAAAATTAGATTTTGGATTGTAATTTTGTATCCGAGTGGCAAGCTCTTCTGCAGTTAGCATTTGTCAGACCCTCAGGCCGCAGATTATCCTTTATCTTGAGCAGCCATAAGTGCGCGAAGCAATTTTTCTTCGCTCATATCATCATCCTCAGCGCGGTCACTATCATCACCACCACCCATCAGTACTGCCATTGAGTCATCCTCCGGAAGGTCAACCTCGATTTGAGTTTGATTGCTTTCTATTAACCTCTCACGCAATTCATCAGCGGTTTGTGTTTCATCAGCAATTTCTCTGAGAGATACAACTGGATTTTTATCATTATCACGCTCAACAGTTAGCGATGAACCAGAAGAGATTTCTCTAGCCCGGTGCGCAGCCAACATTACTAACTCAAATCTATTAGGAACCTTATCTACACAATCTTCAACTGTGACCCGTGCCATGATTTTCTCCTAGGTATATCCTTGCAGACTCAGGCTTCTAGTAGATCAATCTGAAAATTACAAGAGTTGTTTATAAACATATCAAGTCAGAGATTTCTTCAACACTCAATTCATTACAGAGTTCACTGATGTTTTTATTTAGGACCGGATGTATCCAACACGGTGCAATATCCAACAATGGTACAAGCACAAACGCTCTCTCGTGCATTCTTGGATGCGGTAGAATTAAATTAGAGGGTATTTTATTTAGCTGATTTTCGAGATCTAAATCGTGCCAGTATAGAAAAGTAGAGTTGCTTGGTTGGATGGATTGACCAACAGCTAACAAATCCAGGTCTAATGTTCTTCCATCCCACCTTTTGCCACGAGATCTGCCAAATTTTTTTTCAATAGAATGCAGTTGATCCAAAATATTTTGAGGCTTTGCGTCAATACGGACTTTTACAACAGCATTTACAAAATCGGGACCTGAACCAACTGGAAAAGCCGGGTTTTTAAAAAAGCGCGATATTGCTTGCAAGTTAAAATTAGACTTCTCTAACTCTGTAATGGCTTTCTTGATCAGTTCCAGAGAAGAAACACCGTCTAAATTTAAATTACTACCAAGTGCAATAAACGCAGAGCTTTCCATACCAATATCTTTCGCTTTTCATATTGATATAATTTTCTTTCTTCCACTTTATCAATTTAAATATAAATGTTAAATGCTAATGTCTATTTATTTAAAGACAAATTTAATACAAAATATACACTTTTTGTGCTCTTTTACTTCGTGAACATAAGGGTTTACCGATGACAATCATGAAGGTAATGTGACTAAGTAAATCAGTGGTCAGGACAAAATGAAAAATCCAAAATTAACTGTCTACATGGCTGCACCCCGAGGGTTTTGTGCAGGGGTTGATCGTGCCATTAAAATAGTAGAAATGGCGTTAGAAAAATGGGGGGAACCCGTTTATGTCCGACATGAGATTGTCCATAATAAATATGTGGTTGATGAGCTGAAATCAAAAGGTGCGATTTTTATAAAAGAAGTAAGAGATGCGCCAGTTGATAGACCAATAATTTTTTCTGCTCATGGAGTACCAAAATCAGTACCCCTTGAAGCAAAAAACCGAAAAATGATTTATGTTGATGCTACATGCCCACTGGTCAGCAAAGTTCATATAGAGGCAGATAGGCATTTTGAAAACGGGCTTCAAATTATTATGATCGGTCATGAGGGACATCCAGAAACTATCGGCACCATGGGGCAATTACCTGAGGGAGGCGTTTTACTCGTCGAGAGCACCAAAGATGTAGAAAATCTAATTGTTCGGGACCCTAGTAAGCTTGCCTATGTTACCCAAACCACCTTATCCATTGATGACACTGCTGAAGTCGTCGAGGCACTAAAAACTCGTTTTCCAACAATAGTAGGCCCTCATAAAGAGGATATTTGCTATGCAACCAGTAATAGACAAGCTGCAGTAAAAGAAATTGCTCCGGAAGTTGACGCTCTACTCGTAATTGGAGCGCCAAATTCTTCCAATTCTCAACGGCTCGTAGAGGTCGCAAAAAAAGCAGGATGTGAAAACTCTCAAATGGTTCAAAGAGCTGCAGAAATCAACTGGAACTCACTAATGAATATAAAATCAGTAGGTATCACCGCAGGTGCATCAGCACCAGAAATACTGGTAAATGAAGTTGTTGATGCTTTGAAAGAAAGATTTGAAATAAAAACCCATTTGGTAGAGACAGCTACTGAAAGTGTGAATTTTAAAGTACCACGCATTCTTCGGGAAGCTTTATGATTTCAAAAATACCTACAGGGGCTCTTATTTTAGGGCTGTCTGGAGTAATTCCCTTTGGGTGGGGTGCCGTAACCTTAGTTTCTGAGGAAGCTTTTAATTTTGGAATAGAAAATTTTGGGGCACGCTTTGTTGGGCCTCTAATACAACTCTCTTACGGTATTATCATCCTCTGTTTCATGTCTGGCGTTCTTTGGGGCTTCGCCACAAAAATGGACAAAAAAAATGCGAGCATGGGCTATATACTATCTGTCATTCCAGCATTATGGGCATTCTTCGCAATGGGCAGAGGGCCAACTAGTGACACAGTTAGTTTAATTGTTGGATTCATAGCAGTTTTATTGATCGACAGACACTTCTACCTTTTAAAACTAACACCTCTTTGGTGGATGAAGTTGCGTATCCCACTCACTCTCCTTGTAACATCTTTGTTAGGCATTGGGCTAATTATATGAATTCTGACATCAAAACGGTGCACATCTACGAAACACAAAGTTCTGAATATTTAGCAAATATATCAAAAGCACACCCACACAAAACTTTAAAATATTTTGCTGAAAATCTTCCTAAAAAGTCAAACGTTCTGGATTATGGATGCGGACCAGGCCTTGCTGCAGAATATTTAGCAAACCTCGGACATAATGTAACGGCATTCGACGCGTCCCAAAACATGATAGAATTGGTACCTAAACATGCTAAAATTAGGTGTTATCAGGCGACATTTGATACTTTCTCAGAAAATGAAATATTTGATGGTATCTGGGCCAGTTTTTCACTTCTTCATGCAAAAAGGAAAGATTTACCACGTTTACTTACCTGTATTAGAAGAGCTATTAAACCGGGTGGACTTTTTTCTATAGGATTAAAATTGGGAACTGGTGAAAAGAGAGATACGTTAGGTAGAAGATATACTTACGTCTCCCAAACTGAACTTTGCCAACTGCTCAAAAGCAGTGGTTTCGATGTTTTCGATCATATAATAGGAAAAGACATCGGATTAGATGGTGTTAATTCTGATTGGATATTTGCATATGCCAAAGCACAAACTAGTGGCTTATACTGACGGTGCCTGTTCAGGCAATCCTGGACCAGGGGGATGGGGTGTCCTTCTTCAAGCTTTTTCAGATGGCAAAGTTGTCAAGGAACGAGAGCTTTCTAATGGAGAAAGGCTTACCACAAACAATAAAATGGAACTAAGAGCAGCAATCGCTGCGTTGGAAATCTTAGATCGGACAAGCGAAATTACAATCATTACAGATAGCAAATATGTTATGAATGGCATCCAAACTTGGCTCGCAGGTTGGAAAAAAAATAATTGGAAAACTGCTAGTAAAAAGCCAGTTAAAAATGAAGAATTATGGAAACGCCTAGATTTATTATGCGAACAGCATGAGGTCAACTGGAAGTGGGTTAAGGGTCATGCGGGGGATAGGGGTAACGAGCGCGTTGACAAATTAGCTAGAAGCGCAATGGAACCCTTCAAAGGGGATTAACAGACCTAAATCTAATTTTTTTCAATAGTAAAATCAGCAAAAGCTCCGGCACCCTCATCTGCCGTGAAGCGTATAATTTCTCCGTTGTACTCAACTAACTGGCAATTTAAGCCCAGATCACGCTCACCCCAGAAGAGAGTTCGACAAAATAACTGATTATCCCACGACCAATTTCCATTAACCGCGCGAAAAGCAGCTTTCCCGGTTATTGACCCATCATTCTGTACTACCAATTTTATTAGAGGCCTACTCAAAGTATGACCATCAACAATTTCTAAAAAGTCCATTTCATTGGATATTTTATCAAATTTTTCATTCGAGAATGCTTTAATACCAATGAGCATAAAAAGAAAAAAAAGAATAAATTTCATTGGAATTCTAAAGGTAAACTTGGCTTTGTATTTAATTTACTTTTCAAAAAATATCCCCAAACCTTACTAAAGACCCAGAACATCTTTCATACTGTATTCACCCGGTTCTTGCTGAATACCCCACTCAACTGCTTTAAGTGCACCCCTGACAAAAATAGCGCGATCTGTAGCTACATGGCGTAAAGTAATTCTTTCTCCAGCCGCTGCGAATAATACATCATGCTCTCCAACTACATCACCACCTCTAATAGAAACGAAGCCTATATCTCCTCTATTACGAGCCCCAGTTATTCCATCTCTTCCACTATCACGGACGTTTGATAATGATATTTGCCTTCCATCTGCTGCCGCATTCCCTAACATTAGAGCAGTACCTGAGGGAGCATCAACTTTTCTATTATGGTGCGTTTCAATGATTTCTATATCAAAATCACTGTCTAAGGTTGCAGCAACTTTTTTAGTCAATTGAACTAGCAGATTTACACCCAAAGACATATTTCCAGCTCTTATAATCTTTGCTTTTTTACCGGAATTTTCTATCAAGGCTAACTCCTGATCATTAAAGCCGGTAGTACCTATCACATGCACAATCCCGCGTTCAGCAGCTAGTTTCGAAAATTCAACAGAGGCTTTTGGCGCAGAGAAATCAACAATGGCATCAGCATCTTTAAAAACCGAAGCTGGATCATCAGAGACTTCGACCCCAAGAGTGTTTAAACCACTGACCAAACCTAGATCCTTACCAATCCAGTCATGACCTTCTCGTTCCAATGCTCCAACAAGCCTAGTTTTTGTACTACTCAGAACTCCTGAAACAATCATTTGCCCCATCCGCCCCGAAACACCCGTTACGACAACTCGAATATTTTCACTCATCGCTTAATTTCCAATCTATTTGGTGGCTGTTTAGCTGCTATTCAACCACTTGGCAAAGGGCAATTTACAGCTTACATAACGACATATGGCAAATAAATTTGATAAAACCACGCTTGGACCAAGTCAAAGACAACTAAGAGTAGGAGAATTAATAAGAAGAGCATTATCTGATCTTCTATTCAAAGGAGCTGTTCACGACCCCGAGCTGAACCGCTTGTCTATCACAGTTGGAGAAGTCACAACTTCTGCTGATCTAAAGATAGCGACTGCCTACGTTTGCCCATTAGGAGGACACGAAGGTGAAAATGCCATAGCGCTTTTAGCTAAAAACAAGTCTGAAATTAGACGGGCGATTTCCAAAGAGCTCACTCTTAAGTATGTCCCTGATATTCGCTTTCGTTTGGATGAAACATATGATCGGATGGATGAAACTAAGCGGTTATTTAGTTTAGACAGGGTAAAAAAGGATCTGGATATGTAATGCGGTTCTCAGCAATATATCTGTTTTGCGTTCTACTTTCCTCAAATTTATCTGCGCTAGATTGTAGGAAAGATATATTTGAAAATATCAACTTTACTATATGTAAAACATCTCTTTTTGAAGACGACCTGCGATTATATTTAAACAATAGAAGTGGGGTGCCATTCGGCAATTTTAACGCCTTACAAAAGGAGTTAAATGATAAAGGTAAAGAGCTCTTGTTTGCTATGAATGCAGGTATGTACCACTCTGATTTAAGCCCCGTTGGTCATTACATAGAAAAGCTCAGTAAAAAGAAAAATGTTATCGCGAGGCCCGGTCCAGGGAATTTCGGAATGCTACCCAATGGAATATTTTGCATTGGCTCTGATATGTTGAATATATATGAAACCTTAGAGTATTTACAAAATTCTCCAAAATGTACTTATGCCACACAGTCCGGACCAATGCTTGTTTGGAATAGCAAATTACATCCCCGTTTTATAGAAGACAGCCAATCTAAATTTATACGAAATGGTGTGGGAACAAGTGCGGACAAACAATTCGCCTACTTTGTGAAAGCAGAAAATAGGTTAAATTTACACACGTTCGCCCGGATATTTAAAGACAAATTAAAGGTACCTAATGCTCTGTATTTTGATGGGAAAGTTTCCAAATTATACTCAAAAGAGCTAGACCAGCATGACTTCGGTTGGCCAATAGGACCCATAGTTGCGGTAGTGCGCTCGAGAAATTAAACCAAGCGCACCACATAGCGATGCGAATTTAATGCTCAATGACTGGTTTTGCGGAGCCCTGAACAGCGATCTCTATCTGACGAGGCTTTAGTTCCTCTGGGACTTCTCTAAAGACATCAATATGAAGCATTCCGTCGGAATGGCTCGCGCCTTTTACTTTCACATAATCGGCCAAATGAAACGTCCTTTCAAACGCTCGGGTTGCGATCCCCTTGTGTAAGAAACTTTTTTCGGTAGTGCTATCATCTTTTTTACCAGAAATGATAAGCGTTTTGTTTTTAACTTCGACATTTAAATCTGCATCGGAAAATCCAGCAACTGCAATAGAAATCCGATATAAATCATCCGCTGTTTTTTCAATATCATAGGGAGGATAAGACGTTGTAGTTGAGTTGGTACTTATAACACGGTTCATCAAATCGGAGACTTGATCAAAGCCAATGCTGGCGCGGTATAATGGTGATAAATCAAAATGTTGCATAATTGTCATCCTTTAAAAGCAATAACTTGGTTAACGCCCAGTAATCTGGCGCGTGCGAATTACGGTCCCTATTCAGGCAACCATGCATTTTAAGTGGGTATTAATTTTTTTGTTTCAAGTGTAAGCATTGAAACGTTTTTTGAGCAATTGATACACTCTTACTTTATACCATGTCCTGTAAAGTGGATAATTTTGGCGGTTTAGGACCACCCGTCGCCCAATCTAATAATTCAACAGTATGAACGACTGGGATATCCGTGCCGGAACTAATCTGTATCATGCAGCCAATATTGCCAGCCGCAATAATATTAGGACTTTTTTCTTCGATTTTTTTAACCTTTAACTTTTTTAAAGTATTCGAAATATCTGGTTGAAGTAAGTTATAGGTCCCTGCTGAACCGCAGCATATATGAGCATCGGACGGCTGTGACACGTTAAAACCAGCACGTTCAAGTAATTTTATGGGGCTTTGCTTAATTTGTTGTCCATGTTGTAAAGAGCAAGCGGAGTGGTAAACTACATTTAAATTATTGCTGCTTAATATCGGGGTTAAGTCAAACTCGACCAAAAATTCAGAAATATCCTTCGCTAACGCAGAAACTTTCAATGCGGTTGCAGCTAGGTCGGTATCTTCGAACATGTGACCATAATCCTTAACGGTAGTTCCACAGCCACTTGTGTTAATAATAATGGCGTCGAGCCCATTAAATTCAATCTCGTTGTTCCAGGCCTCTATGTTCGCCCTAGCCAACTGAAGGGCTTTATCTGTGTCGCCCATGTGATGGGTTAATGCGCCACAACATCCTTGTCCTTTCACAATAACTACTTCACACCCCATGCGTCTTAAAATACGGATTGTTGCATCATTTATATCCGTATCCAAAACTTTTTGTGCACAACCAGTCATTAACGCTACCCGCTTTTTTACTTCTGGCTTTTGTGACAAAAAAACTTGAGGATCATCATTAAGGCTAGGTGGAAGGATTTTTTTTGGTGCAAGTGCAAGCATCGCTCTAAGTCTTTTACCCGGCACCAGTGGTGAAATAGGCTTAGCTAGTTTTGCGAGGATTAACGAAAACCTAAATCTTGCTGGAAAAGGTAGAATCAACGCCAATAGCCAACGCAAGTATCTATCCGCAGCAGGCCTTTTATAATTTTTATTGATATAGCTTCGGGCGTGATCAATTAGATGCATGTAATGGACGCCCGAAGGACAAGTTGTCATGCAGGACAGGCACGACAAGCACCTATCTATATGTTTAACGGTTTGCAAATCGGGAGTTCTTTCATTCTCCAGCATGTCCTTCATTAGGTATATTCGGCCCCTCGGACTATCCAATTCATCACCCAAAATTTTATATGTTGGACATGTGGCGGTACAGAAACCACAGTGGACACATGACCTTAAAACTTCGTTAGACCTCTTAAAGTCCGGATTTCTAAGTTGCTCAGGAGAGAAGTTTGTCTGCATAGCTAAATAACCAAGTACTGGTTTAAGATCTGCTTCGGGTCAAAACTTTTTCTAATTCCTTCCTTTATCCCAGAAATAGTACCATCGTAAGGATGGAACATTGGTATTTTCTTTGATTTTGTTTGCAAGCATGTTCCATGTCCAGACCCTGCGGGGACGTGTTCTCTTACATCTTGGTTTGGAGAAGCCAGTCCCCAAATCAAACCTCCACCCCAATCATAAAAATAATCATTAAATTTTGTTTTTTGTACAATTTGAGTACTCACCGTGGGCTTAACGGATAGCCTCCAAAGATCATCATTGTTAGATTTGAGTGATGAAAGCAGTGAAATATTACGCCAGACTTCCATACTTTTATCAGCATCAAGGGTGTTAATTTCTCGGTATTGTTTAACAATTCCCATTAATCTTTCGACCCGGTATTTTACAGAATTTTCAAAGCCTTCTACCCTAATCATTGTTTCCTTTTGCTTAGGGAAATGAGCTAACCCAGAGACATCAAATGGAGTTGCAGTTGCATCAATCATGGCATCTAGCGCAAGTTGGTCATTCAGACCATGTATTACAATAGTAGCTTCCGTCTCTGGCTTCGGCAGCACTTTAAAAGAAACTTCTGTGAGTATCCCTAAAGTTCCCCAACTGCCGGCAAATAGTTTAACCAAATCATAGCCTGTGACATTTTTCATAACCCGACCGCCATTTTGAATTATATTCCCTAATCCATCAACGAGCCGGATACCCAAAAGAAAATCTCTTGCAGCACCTACTCGCAATCTACTTGAGCCACTGACGTTAGCGGCAAAGACTCCTCCAATTGTGCTGCTTCCTTTTTTATTAATAAACCGTGACCAATTATAGGGATCAAATGCTAAACATTGACCCTCGGAAGTAAGAGTTTTTTGTATCTCAGAAAGCGGTGTACCAGCTTTTGCTATCATTGTTAAAGCACCGGGTTCGTAGTCAATAACTCCACTTAGTTTTGAAGTCGAAATAATTTTTGAACCAGACGGAGCCAATACGCGAGTATTTCCACCAGCAACGGATAATGGTTCCTTTGCCTCGGATAAAATTGCTGCAACTTCAATCTCGCTAGAAGGAAAAAACAAAGGCCCGCTCTAAAAATTATATGCCATTCTACGGGCTTCGGTATGATGTAGCGGAAAAACTTTTAAAGGGTTTAAGAGCCATTTTGAATCGAAAACATCTTTAATTCGTAATTGAGCATCAATGTCGTCGGCCGTAAACTGATAATCCATCAATTCCCGTTTTTCTATTCCCACACCATGTTCACCTGTTAAACAGCCACCTACTTCAACGCAGAGCCGTAAAATTTCAGCTCCAAATTCTTCACATTTAGTCAGTTCGCCAGGCTTATTTGCATCGTAAAGGATGAGTGGATGCATATTACCGTCGCCTGCATGAAAAACATTAGCAACACTGAGGCCGTAAGTTTTACTCATTTCCCCTATACATTTTAGGACATAAGGCAATTTATTTACAGGAATTGTACCGTCAAGGCACATATAATCTGCAATTTGACCCATTGCCCCAAAAGCTGACTTGCGCCCAAGCCAAATACGGTTTGCTTGCTCCTCATCTTTTGCTCGTCTCAGTTCAGTTGGATCAAGTGATTTAGCGATAACCATAATTTTATCTATCTGTTCATCAATTTCGTCCAAACTACCTTCCACCTCAACAATAAGTAAGGCCTCACAGTCTGGGTAACCAGCGTCAGAAAAAGTTTCTGTGGCCTCAATACATGGCCTATCCATAAACTCAATTGCTACAGGCAAGATACCCGCTTTAATAATATTTGAAACACATTGACCGGCTATTTCGTTACTATTGAAGCCAATCAGAACAGGTAGAGCACCCTCTGGCTTGTGCAATATTCGTAAAGTTGCCTCTGTCACGATGCCCAATTGACCCTCTGAACCACAAACGACAGACAAAAGATCAAGACCATTAGAATCAAAAGCAGCCCCCCCAATTTCCAAAATCTGACCATCCATAGTTACTAACTTAACCCCAAGTAGATTATTAGACGTCACACCATACTTCAGACAATGAGCGCCTCCAGAATTCATCCCTATGTTTCCAGCTATGGCGCATGCCAGTTGGCTAGACGGATCGGGCGCATAGAAATAACCATTATCCTCAACAGCATTTGTTACCCCTATATTTGTTAGGCCCGATTGTACCCTTATAAATCGGTTACGATAATCTGTCTCCAGAACACTATTCATTTTAGAGACCCCCAAAACTACGCTATCTGCAGAAGGCATCGCACCGCCCGCCAACGAAGTGCCAGAACCCCTTGGAATAACTGGAATGTTCATTTTATGGCATAGTTTCAATACTTCCGACACCTGAGCTGTAGTCTCTGGCAATACAACCAGCATTGGAGGACAACGATAGGCCGTTAGCGCATCGCATTCATAGGCCAAAGTTTCTGCTTTATCCTCTATTATTGATGATGCGGGCAGAACTTTTTTTAACGCTTCGACGAGTTCAGGTTTTTTTTCAATCCTAGAAGTACTTGCTACGGGTATATCCATATGAAGCCTTTTTGGTAAAATTTTATAACCAATTTTTTTAAATTGGCAATATCCACCAGCAATAAGAAAAAATTACTGTATCCACTTTCTTAAGATTCAGATTATTTGCATAATTATTAGGTGCAATTCTGAATAAAAAGATTACTTCTCTTAGGGGAAAAAGGCATAGATAATGGCATCAGAAAACAAAAAACAGAAAGAAATACCAACAGCAGAAGGTATTGCATCAGCTGCTCGCAAGGTTTCAAAGAAAGGACATCCGCCCGTACATCTTTGGGATCCACCATTTTGTGGGAATTTAGATATTCGAATAGCCCGAGATGGCACTTGGTATTACCTGGGAAGTCCTATTGGGAGATTTGAACTTGTTAAGCTTTTTTCTTCAATCCTAAGAAAAGATGAAGATAAGTACTTTTTGGTAACTCCAGCCGAAAAAGTGGGAATTAAAGTGGACGATGCACCATTTGTAGCAGTCGATTTTTCAGTTGTTGGCAATGGCAACAATCAAACATTAATTTTTGAAACCCATGTTGGTGATACGGTTAAACTCAATAATGAGAACCCATTGCGCGTGACAATTGATCAAAACAGTGGAGAACCAAAACCGTATATTCACATTAGGTCTGGCCTGGAAGCTCTTATTGACAGAAAAAGCTTTTACAGATTGATCGAAATTTGCTCAATTAAAACTCACAATAAAGAAGAATGGTTTGGTATATTTTCAAATAAAAATTTCTTTCCCATCATTCTCGCTTCTGAATTAAGCTAGGTATTTAATGAGCTTGAGCCCAGTTCTCGCCATGGCCTGCATCGACGAGAATAGGAATATCTAATTTAACCGCTGGATACGACGCTTCTTCCATTATTGATTTAGCTACAGAAATTAAAGCCTCTACGTCACCCTGGTCTACCTCAAACAAAAGTTCATCATGAACTTGCAAAAGCATTTTTGCGTTAAGATGTGAAATTGCAGTTGGCATGCGTATCATTGCCCTGCGAATAATATCAGCGGCTGTTCCTTGGATTGGAGCATTTATAGCTGCACGCTTAGCAAAGCCAGCATTTGGACCTTTTGCATTTATTTGAAGCGTATGGATAATTCTTCCAAACAATGTTTCCACATAATTTTTTTCCTTAGCAAACCGAATGGTTTCATCCATATATTCCTTTATGCCCGGAAATCTCTCAAAGTATCTGTCTATAAAGGCTTGGGCATCTGAACGTGGGATTCTTAAATTTCGGGCTAAACCAAATCCAGATATACCATAAATAACTCCAAAATTTATTGCCTTAGCCTGCCTTCTGATTTCGGACGTCATTTCATCAAGAGGCACATTGAACATTTCTGACGCCGTCATCGCATGAATATCTAATCCATCACGAAAAGCTTTTTTCAAACTATCGATAGATGCTACGTGAGCAAGAATCCTCAACTCAATTTGACTGTAATCTAAACTTACAAGAACTTTTCCAGTTTCTGCGATAAAAGCTTCTCGAATACGCCGTCCCTCTTCGGATCGAATGGGTATATTTTGTAAGTTAGGATCAGCTGACGCTAGTCGCCCTGTATTAGCCCCAGCTATAACATATGATGTATGAACACGGCCAGATGAAGGATTGATGTGATCTTGTAATGCGTCAGTATAAGTTGACTTCAACTTACTTAATTGTCGCCAGTCTATTACCTTCCTTGGCAAATCATATTCTGTAGCAAGATCTGCCAAAACATCAGCACCCGTAGAATAGGCGCCCGTTTTCCCTTTGGCCCCACCAGCATATCCAAGTTTATCAAATAGGATTTCCCCTAACTGTTTGGGGCTACCAACATTGAACGTTTCTCCTGCAAGGCTATAAATCTCTTCCTCTAAATGAGCCATTTTTTGAGAAAATGAGTTTGACATCCTAACAAGTGTGTCTCTATCAACTTTAATACCCAAAAGCTCCATATCTGACAGAACTCGAACCAAGGGGCGTTCAAGGGTTTCATAAACCTTTGTTACTTTAGACAAGTGAAGCTTAGGTTTGAAGAGCTTCCATAAGCGGATGGTTATGTCAGCATCTTCAGCCGCGTAATTACTAGCTTCATCTATCGGGACAAAGTCAAATGTTATTGCTGATTTCCCAGTTCCGATCAATGATTTTATAGAAACTGGTGTGTGACCTAAATATTTTTCAGACAGCGTATCCATACTATGCCGGTGAATGCCGCCATGCAGTGCATAGGACATTAACATTGTATCATCAATCGCCTCAAAGGCTAAACCATATTTTGATAATATTTTTATATCATATTTTATATTTTGGCCAACAATGAGAACCGCTGGATCAGATAAAACTGGTCCTATGAGTTCTGTCGCTACTGCTATAGGAATTTGATTAGCACACAGTTTACTTGAACCAAATAAACCATCAGCGGGCTCGCCTTCTTTGTGTCCAACAGGAATGTAACATGCATAACCTGGCTTAATGCAGAGCGATATCCCGACAAGCTCGGCTTTCGTTTCATCCAATCCTGTCGTCTCAGTATCAAAAGCTACATATCCGTGATAGCGAATATCCTCAATCCACTGCTTCAATCTTTCAATAGACCTGACGGTTTCATAGTTTTTAGTCGTTATTGGTCCATAAATATTTTCTTCATTTTTTTCATTCAGTTTTTTGTTAGATGGTGGAAGCTCAGCTATTTCAACGTTAAACTGTTCTGAAACCCTTTTTAAAATGGTACGAAACTCCATTTTTTTTAAAAATTCCACTAAGACATCTATTCTTGGAGGAGAAACTACCAAGTCATCGATCGCAAAATCTAACTTCATTGCGCAATCCAATTTCACTAACTGCTTTGAAATTCGTATTTGATCCGCGAAGTTAATTAAAGTTTCTCTTCGTTTGGGTTGTTTTATCTCATTTGCATTATCCAGAAGGTTTTCTAATGTGCCAAATATATTAATTAGCTCAGCGGCTGTTTTTACTCCTATACCAGGTGCGCCTGGGACGTTGTCAACGCTATCACCAGCTAATGCTTGTACGTCTACTACAAGCTCTGGGTTAACTCCAAATTTTTCAACTACAGCATCACGATTAATTCGCCGATTTTTCATTGCGTCGAACATTTCAACGCCATCACCAACAAGCTGCATCAAATCTTTATCTGAACTAATGATTGTTACACGACCTCCAGCCTCCCGAGCCTGACAAGCAAGCGTCGCTATTATATCATCAGCCTCAAAACCTACTACTTCCTTGCACGAAATATTAAAGGCGTTTGTAGCATCCCTTGTTAACGGAAATTGAGGTACTAGATCTTCAGGAGCAGGAGGCCTGTTAGCTTTATAATCCTTGTAGATGTCATTACGAAAACTCTTGCCAGAATGATCAAAAATAACTGCCGCATGAGTTGCCGCATCTACACCAGTATTATTTTGAATATACCGAAAGAGCATATTACAAAAGCCACTGACTGCTCCGATAGGTAGACCGTCGGACGACCGAGTAAGTGGTGGAAGTGCATGATATGCACGAAATATAAATGCAGATCCATCAATCAAATGTAGATGATGACCTTTACCAAATTTCATAGTCTCTTATCCATTCAAACCAAATTCAAGAGCCACGAAGTCTATTGATTCAATCTAGTCTCAAAATCGCAGTGAATAATTTTACAATCACAATAAGGGCACTCTACCCATCCCTTATCCATTGGAATTTGAAGCCAAACCTTTGGGTGGCCAAGGGCTCCCCCACCACCGTCACATGACACACGAAATGTATTAACTATTCTTGTTTCTGGTGCATCGACTACCATAATTTCATCCTACTCATGTCTAAACTCACAAATGATACTACACTTAATACCTATTAGCTTTTTGATATCATGGGCCCTAAATTTCGCCCACCCAGAATGTGTACATGCAAATGTGGAACTTCCTGCAAACCCGCTTCACCTGAATTGGAGATAGCCCTAAAACCACCACCACCCTGCGAGGGCTCCACCTCTAAGATCTTGCAGACCTCCCCAATCGCTCGGACGAAGTCGGTAATTTCCTCACTAGAAGCAATTTGGGCAAAATGGTCATAAGTGACATACGAACCTTTTGGAATTACTAAAACATGTTTTGGAGCAGCCGGATTAATATCGTGAAACGCTAAGCTGTGTTCCGTTTCTAGAACCTTATTACATGGGATCTCACCCCGTAGTATCTTTGCAAAAATATTTTGATCATCATAATTGTATGGCATTTCTTTCTCAATTCATACTTCTATAAAAATAGTACCCCAATGTTAAACTACAGCGTCAGTAAACCCTGAGATAAGTTCGGACTGAATAAATAAATTCTTTACTGAAACCTTTGGCCTTGGACCAATATGCCCAATAACTTCTCCCGCAGCAATATTACCCATCTTACAACTTGTTTCTAGATCACAATTAGACGCCATACCATATAGAAAACCTGCCGCGAATTGATCACCTGCACCAGTTGTATCAATGGGCGAAATTTTTTTAACTCCAACATCAACCCGTTGAGCACCTTTAATTGCCGTAACACCTTTGTCAGCTTTTGTACAAACCACTAAAGCGCACATTTTGCTTGTTTGGTTAAGAGCCTTTTCTAAGTCCTCAGTTTCAAAAAGGCTCTTGATTTCATCTTCATTTCCTATCACGAAATCAAGATCATTTTCGATTAGATTTAGAAAGTCACCTCTATGCCTCTCCACACAAAACGGATCCGATATAGCAATTCCTGTTTTGCCCCCAGCTAGTTTTGTATCTCGCGCAAGCTTTACAAATGCCTCCTTTCCTTTATTTTTATCAAAAAGATAGCCTTCCAAGAATACAAAAGCTGCTCTGCTTGCTAAATTCGTCGGTATATCGTCAATACTCAAATCACCAGAGATACCCAAATAAGTATTCATAGAACGCTCACCATCTTGCGAATTAAAGATCATTGACCTCGAGGTCGGGAGCTGGCCATTAGAGACTGGTGGATTAAGAAAATCTGTACCCGATGCCGCGGTTGCCTGAGCATAAAACCTTCCCAGCTCATCATCACATACACGCCCAACAAAAGCAGTTCTACCTCCCAGAGAACTAATACCAGCAACCGTATTCGCTACCGAGCCTCCCGCAGCATTTGTTCTTGCCCCCATCGAATTATACAAAAATTCAGAACGATCTTTTTCGATAAGCTGCATGATGCCCTTTTCAATTCCCATTTTTTCGAGAAACCTGTCATCACATGGAGAAATTATATCAACAACAGCATTGCCAATTCCAACCACATCATATTTTTTCATAAATTTTTATCCTCGAATATACATAAATCCCTTATGATGCAGTTTCCACAAAGAGGTTTTCGTGCCTTACAGAAATACCTACCATGTAAAATCAACCAGTGATGTGCATGCAGTTGAAGATCTGCTGGAATATTATCTTCTATTGCTCGCTCCACTGCATCAACATCTTTACCGGGTGCGATACCACTTCTGTTACCAACTCTAAAAATATGTGTATCAACAGCCTGAGCGGGGTGTCTCCACCACATATTCAAAACAACATTCGCAGTTTTTCGTCCAACTCCAGGTAGGCTCTCTAAAGCAGCGCGTGAATTAGGAACAATACCGTTATACTGATCTACCAAAATTTGGCTAAGCTTGATTACGTTTCTCGCTTTGTTACGATACAACCCGATAGTCTTTATGTACTCTATTAAACCGTCCTCACCCAACTTAATCATGTCTTCCGGACTACTTATAAATTTAAAAAGTTGCTCAGTAGCTTTGTTAACACCTTTATCGGTAGATTGTGCACTTAATGCAACCGCAACCAATAGGGTAAACACATTTGTATGATTGAGTTCACCCTTCGGTTCGGGATCCACTTCTTTAAATCGCTCAAAGATTTCTTTTAAAACATGAAAATTTAATTGACGGCTCATATACTTACATTTGCAATTATTTCCAAGAAAGAACAAGGCTGAATAACAATAGGTTTTTAACTGAGCTCAATAGGTTTTCTAAAATACCAAACCATATAGTCTAGTAGGATTAAACTCTTGGAAAAGTTGCAACGACAAATGGGCTTGGCACAAAAACGTTTTCAAGTATGCAAGCTGGGCGATAAGACTCACTTATAAAGATAATTCTTATTGAGTTTCACACTTTTAATTGACCCTCTATTTGTAATTATCGAAAGTTGCCATTTATTTCTTCAATAGTTAGCATCAAAAATATGCCAGAAATTAAAAATTAAAATAGAAGATAATGATGAGCCAAATTCTACCAAAGAGCCAAAAACTATATGATCTCACCATAAATTGGGAAACTGAAAATACTAACCACCTTTTATCACAATCAACTAATTTTCTTGTTCATTACGGATTTACGCATAGCCCGTTCGGCAAAGCTCTAGTCATGGGAACAAAACAAGGGATATGTGGAATAGCATTTGCAGATCAATTAGGCGATGATGAGACCCTAAGAGATATGATGCAGCGCTGGCCACGAACGACCTTTACCCATAATGAAGAGCTCATATTGAAACTCTCATCGCCAATATTTGATTTTTCTGGCAAAACACAATTACAAGTTATTGGTTCACCATTTCAGATTAAGGTTTGGGAGGCACTATTTCAAATACAAGCCGGCCAGGTTGTAACTTACTCAGAGGTGGCAACCGCAATTAATAAACCATCTTCCGTTCGTGCTGTAGCAACGGCAATTGGCCGTAATCCAATAAGCTTCCTAATACCCTGTCATAGGGTGATACAGAAATCTGGGGGTTTAGGCGGATATCATTGGGGACTTCCAATTAAAAAACATATACTCAACTTTGAGAATGAAAAATCAAGAAATCCGAGTGGATAAAAAGTAAAATTATTTAACTTTATAAAACTCACTTTACATAATGTCTCTTGAGAATATCGAGTTTATTATTTTTAATAATCCATTTGTATCATCATCAGCAAACGCTGCTGGCAGATCACTGTCTATATCCAGCACAGCTATTAAGCTTTTTACACCATTAAAAACTGGCACGACCAGCTCTGACTTTGTAGTTGGAGAGCAGGCTATATGATTCTGCACAGAGCTTACATCATTTATTAAGCGAGGCTTACCTGTTGATGCAACTTGCCCGCATATGCCACGATTAAATGGAATACGCAAACAACCGTGGCCACCCTGGTAGGGGCCAATCTTTAAAACTCTTGGCTCTGTAACTCTGTAAAATCCAGTCCAATCAAACCGATCATCAGAATTATGAATTTCACATACAATTGTAGCCATTAAGGCCACACTATTGGTCTCACCTTTGCATAACTCTAAAATTCTTGCTAATGCGTCTTCATAAATAATGCGTCTGATCAATATAAATTACCGTAACGATTTTAACGACTATCCTTCAAAAATAATGGTGACGAACTAATGTAATGGACCATTAATTAAGATGAAAATATAAAGGATAGTGTCCATCCTTAAAGGGTCCAAATAGATCGCGTACATCGGGGTGTTCAACCGGCTCACCAGATGGATCCTCAATCAAATTCTGCTCTGACACATACGCGACATAAAATGTATTCTCATTTTCAGCAAGTAAGTGATAAAATGGCTGTTCTTTCGATGGGCGACCATCTTCTGGTAGATTTTCGTACCATTCATCGGAGTTATTAAATTCTGGATCAACGTCAAATACAACCCCACGAAAGGGGTGCTTTTTATGCCGAACTACCTGGCCAAGATGATATTTAGCAAATTTAGTAAACATAGTCATAAGCCCTAACTCTGAAAGTGTTGGCTTTCAAGAGATTTTTCGATTGAGAAAATTATCATTTGTTGAACTCATTGTACGGGTGATAATAAAAAAACTTAAAAAACAGGATACTTTTTAAGATTTAGGTATTTTATTTCAGTTTATTTTTTACATTTCAGAATTTTTTATCTATCTATTAGGGATAAATAAAAAGCGAGGGGCAATGAGCACAATTCTTCGCTCTATTTTAATACTTTGTTTTATCTCTTCCTGTAGCTTTGGCAACTTTAGGAAGCCAATAGACTATGACAATGCATGCTCAATTCTAGCCGGCAAAAGACATTATTACAGAGCCTTCAAGAATACAAATCGTAAATGGGGAGTCCCCATACATGTTCAAATGGCAGTTATATATTATGAAAGTAGTTTTCAAAATCGAGCAAAAACACCAATGAGGTATTTTTTAGGGATTATACCATTGGGGCGTGAGAGTTCTGCGTTTGGATACGCCCAGGCACTTGATGGCACCTGGACTGACTACAAAAAAGCTACTGGCCGCTCCATAGCGAGAAGGAGCAGCATAAGAGACTCTGCAGATTTTATGGGCTGGTACATGACCAAAACAAGAAAGTTAACAGGTGTCTCACTTAGTGACGCAAAAAACCAATACCTTGCATATCACGAAGGCCAGGTAGGATACCTAAAGGGTTCTTACAAAAGAAAGCAATGGTTGATCAATAAGGCAAACAATGTCGGCAACCGAAGTTCAAAATATAAAAGACAACTTTCAACTTGTATCAGGACTTGAAGAAATTAATTTCTTCGGCGCTCTATTTCCAGTTGAATATTAAATTGCATCTCACCTAGAGAAATATTCTCTTCGTATCGCTCAATACTCATCAAAGTAGCGCTGCCACTCTCGTCTTGTATAATCCAACGGCTAAGAACAGGCTTTTTACCAGAAAAAATTAATTTAATATATCCTCGCTCTGGGTGTTTAGGATCATATAAGGAGAGCGACGTCTCACCTTGATTAAAATCATGCGAAAGAATGTTAGAGGAACCAACAAAGTTAATCGAATTCTCAAGAACCAATGAAAATGGAGTAACATTCAAAGGAAAAGATGTTGGCTCCGGGTCTCCTTTTGGGTCAAAAATTGCTAGCTGACCACCGGATCCGAGTATCAGCAAGTCTTCTGGTTCTTCATAATCTATTCTTAATCTTCCTGGCTTTTTTATTAGGATAACACCCTTTGCTTCAGAACCATCATCGGAAAACTGACGAAAATCGGCTTGAAAAGTGTCAAGTTTGTTGAAGTAATTAGATAACTCGACTAACGAGAATTTTTCAGCACTCGCAAGGTTCATCCCCAATAGCCAGATACAAAGAAAATTTACGGCAAATCTAATTAACTTCATAAAAATAATCTAACCATCATGATATCTGAAAATTTTTCATTTTAGAATCCCAAGTAGATCATTGTTCTGGAACTAAAATTTCTCTCTTACCGACATGATTAGCGGTCGAAACTAAACCCTGCTCTTCCATCTGTTCTACTAACCTAGCAGCTTTGTTATATCCAATAGAAAGTTTACGCTGTATATAACTTGTTGAACATTTACGGTCCCTCAGCACGATCGATACGGCCTCATCGTAAATTGTATCTTCGCCATCTGTATTTCCACCAAGTCCAAGCACCATATCAATGCCATCAGCTTTTTCCTCATCAGGTCCATCGATAACTCCAGACATATAGCTTGGCGGGCCAAAAGCCTTGAGATGTCTAACAACTTCCTCAACCTCTTCATCGCTCACAAATGGACCATGGCACCGAGTAATCTTTGACCCTCCAGCCATATAAAGCATATCCCCCATTCCCAGTAATTGCTCCGCACCCATTTCTCCAAGAATTGTTCGGCTATCAATCTTCGATGTGACTTGAAAAGAAATACGCGTTGGAAAATTAGCCTTCACCGTTCCAGTTATTACATCAACCGATGGTCGTTGCGTTGCCATAATTATATGAATTCCCGAAGCACGTGCCATTTGAGCTAGCCGCTGAATACATGCTTCAATTTCCTTACCTGCAACCATCATAAGATCAGCCATTTCATCTACGACGACTACGATGTATGGCATCTTTTCAGGTTCAAACTCTTCAGTTTCAAAAATCGGATCGCCAGTTTCTTCATCAAAGCCAGTTTGTATTGTGCGAGAAAAATTCTCATTTTTCATCAAAGCATCTGAAACCCTGCTATTAAACCCATCAATGTTTCGAACGCCCATTTTTGACATTCTGCGATATCGCTCCTCCATTTCACCAACCACCCACTTAAGCGCTACAACTGCTTTTTTGGGATCAGTAACGACTGGGCTTAAAAGATGTGGTATCCCATCATAAACACTTAATTCTAGCATTTTAGGATCAATCATTATCATCCGACACTCTTCAGGCGTAAGTTTATATAGAAGAGAAAGTATCATTGTATTTATTGCCACTGATTTTCCAGAACCGGTCGTTCCGGCAATCAAAAGATGAGGCATCTTGGCTAAATTGGCTACTACTGGTTCACCACCAATGTCTTTTCCGAGGGCAAGAGGAAGTTTTTGATTGCCGTCACCGAAAGCTCTACTTGAGAAAATTTCGCGAAGCACAACTTTTTCTCTATCCTCATTTGGCAATTCTATTCCTATAACAGACCTTCCAGGAACCGTAGAAACCCTTGCTGCGAGCGCAGACATTGATCGAGCGATATCGTCTGCCAAGCCAATAACGCGGCTTGCCTTCAATCCTGGAGCCGGCTCTAATTCATACATCGTGACTACTGGCCCTGGCCGCACACTAACAATTTCACCTTTGATCCCATAATCATCCAGTACCGCTTCCAAGAGCCTTGCATTTTCCTCTAGAGCTTCATCTGAAAGATATGTTCTTTTAATTTCCACAGGCGTTGCTAATAAGTTCAAAGGTGGTAATTCGAATTCTACTTTTCCATCATCGAAGTTTAATCTTGGCTCTGCCTCTTCTATTGCGCGCTTTGATCTTTTAAATGTTTTTGAAATTGGCGCATGGACAAGCTTCTTGGTCTCTAATTTTGGCAGATTGAGATTATCCATTGAGTATCCAGAATTGAATTCTTGCTCAAATTCCTCTGGATCTTCGTAACTTCCCTCATTAAATTGTTCATGGGAAAACTGACTATCACTTGAAATTGGCGGTTCTAAACGATCTAAACTGGAGCGATTAGTCGAAACAAATGTGTCCTCGACTTTCTGGTGATCATATTCTTCATTAGCATCGGTCATTTTACTCGTGACTGGGGGAGTGCGATCCCGGATTATGGAAGTTATTTTATTCCTTATCCGGTCACCTCTTTCGTGACTATCATTATCAATCATTGGCTCCTCTCGAACTAATTGAGAAGTTTCTTTGCCGATAGACGGTTTCAAGATAAAAAGAATTCTACTAAACAACCCTCCCGTTTTTTGGGTACTTATGTTGTCTTGGTCATGGTTCCCCTGCATCGATGAACTCTTTCTTGAGATAGACAAAAGAGCGATCCTCGCGACCAAAGCAAAGATATGAGTACAAAACAAAAAAGAGCCTTTAAGCAAAAATTTAGAAATCCCACTCACTTCTTTCCTCGAAAATCCAGATACGAACAGAAGCGCTAAAAGCGAAATAACGGACATCAGTAACGTTATCATATTTACCCATGTAGTAGAAACTTCGGGTAAAGATTTTAGTATGACACCAACTGACGTCTCTCCAAATAGGCCGCCTAATCCAAACTTGTGTATCCATGTACTATTCGGGACGAGAGTGGCAAAAAAAGCAGAAGAAAATGCCATTGCTACAGGAAAAAAGATCATCCGAGTGATAGCTCTCTCGACACCACTGTGGCATACAAACCTTACACCCCAAATTAGAAGAAAAACTGGCAAAGAAAAACTACCCCAACCTAAAATAAGTATTAACGGGGCAGCTATTGATGAGCCAATTACGCCTAGTATATTTTGAGTAGGTTCATCGCTAATTGACCAGAAACTTCTATCGTTAGGAGAGTAAGACCATAGCAACAAGAATATGCCAATACTAATCGCAATAAGTATGAGCCCCAGTATTTCTGTTCCACGCCTCTGCAAAGCTTCTTTCAAACTATTATCTATCAAAGGACTGCGACTAGGCGCCTGATTATATGCCATTTTTGTACCTATACTTGTTTTTCACGAAGAAATTCTCTTATTTTCGATAGTCCGCGCTTAGTTTCTTCCAGCTCTGAAACCATTGCTACTCTTATAAATTGATCTCCTGGGCTTTGACCGTTAAACTCTTTAGCCAAATACCTACCCGGCAAAACTCGTACTCCGCAATTTTGCCAAAGCTCTAATGCTACTTTCTCACCATCACCGACATTCATCCAAAGGAAAAACCCTGCTTCTGGGCTAAAGTATCCATCAAAATCATCAAAAATTTGATCGGCAATTTTATATTTTTTCTCATAAATTTTACGATTTTTAACAACATGTTCTTCATCACTCCAAACTGATGCAGAAACGTGCTGCAAGGGCTCTGGAATAGGTGCGCCAGAATAAGCTTTTAGTTGCTTCATTTGCTTTATATTTTTTTCGCCAGATGCTGCGAAACCCGATCTTAAACCTGGAAGGTTCGAACGCTTAGATAGCGAATGGAAAGTAACCACCCTATTAGGATCAGCGCCTAATTTTTCTGAAACTTGCATTAGGCCTGGGGGAGGAGTGTATCGATAAATTTCGCTATAACATTCATCTGCAAATATTTTGAAATCATACTTTTCAGCCAACTCAATCAATGCAGTTAGATAATCCGCTGTAGCGACTGCACCCTGGGGATTAGATGGTGAGCAAATATATGCAGCTGACGTTTTATTGAGTATATCCGCTTTTAAGCCAAAATAATCTGGGAGATGCCCACTCTGCTCATCTGTTGAAATAAAAAGTGGCTCTGAATTCACGGATAAAGCCGAAATCATATAAACCTGATAGAATGGATTTGGTATGAGGACGAAAGGCTGGCTGTCGCTTAATTTCTCAGGGCATAAAGCCATACTTACATTATATAGACCCTCACGAGTACCGTTTACTGGTAAAATATTTTTATCAGAGGAGAGAGCAACACCAAAACGCTTATAAAACCAATCAACTATAGATGTTTGAAGTTTTTCAATGCCATCATTTGCTGGATATCGATTAAATCCATCAAGGTGATCTAAAAGAACGTCTTTAATCCAGAGTGGATAAAGATGCTGTGGTTCACCAATAGTCATATTATACTGCGGACCAGCGAAATTATGCCCCTCTAAAAGAGCACGTAAACGCGGAAACGCATATTCCGGGAGGTGTGAAAACCGCTCGGGGTACATATAAACTTTGCCTCAATTTTTGGGTCTTATGCCCATTTATTGGAATATTCTAACTCACCCTGTGCGCTACGTCCATAATAACCACATTAAAATTAACAAATTGTGACGGTAAAGGCTCAATTACTTTAGGATTGCCATTTCGGCTGCTTTGCCGAGCCTGAGTAGTTTTTCCTCCCTATTAGGCAAGGCCATTATAGATAATCCACAACTATTATAGTTTGTGGGAATTGTGAGAGAACAAATCCCCATTAAGTTACCAATACGGGTATTTCTGAGAGCCATAAGATTTTGAGAAACATAGTAGCCATTATCTGATTCCAGTCTCTCCAAATTTGGCGGCATAATTGGACAAGTTGGTAATATGACCCCATCAAACTCTGAACATTTCGCGGCATATTGCTTTTTGAAGATTCCTAAATCCCTCATCGCTTTTAAATATTCAGAGGCTAGCACGTCTTTGCCGCCACGAAATCTTTGGAGGATTTCACCATACATAAGCTCAGGTGCAGCCTCTATTTTATCTTTCCATTCAGCGTAAGCTTCCGAGGGATATACCAAACTGGAGAGCGCCAAAGCGCTTTCTACCTCATCTATTTCAATTTCTTTAATCTGAAAACCAAAATTTGATAATGCTTTTACTGATGCTTCGAAAGCGAGTGCTGGCTTTTGCTGCAAATCATCAAGTGCTGTGCCTTTCAGTATTGCCAACCTACCCCTTTCAATTGATCTGTACTCTAGGTCAATGGATTTATTTGTAGTAATGACCGAAAATAATAGCGCGGCATCATCAACTGTTTTGACTATAGGTCCGATAGTGTCAAAGCTTCTACACAACGGAACGACGCCTTCCATCGATACCCTTCCTAAGGTAGTTTTTAAACCAACTAAATCATTCCACGCTGCTGGAATTCTAACAGATCCCCCTGTATCAGAACCTATTGCGGCCGGAGCAAGACCAAAAGCTACTGATGCAGCTGCGCCAGATGAAGAGCCACCGGCGACGGCGCCTAGATCATTTACACAAGGAGGCGTCTGAGTAACCGGGTTCAAGCCCAAACCAGAGAATGCTAACTCCGACATATGTGTTTTCCCTAAAGTGACTAGTCCATTGATAGATGCCTGTTCCAGAATAGCACAGTCAGTTTGAGGCATCCGCCCTTTTAACAAGTCTGAGCCAGCAACAGTTTCATGGCCCGCGACATCAAATAAATCCTTCCAACTGATGGGCACGCCATCTAATGGCCCCATGCGTAAACCTAATTTTTGCCTTTTTCGTGCGTCCACTGCTTCGCCCAATGCCCGTTCTTTGGTAACCTCTACATAAATTCTTTCGGTTAAAGCGCTGTTTTGTATAGCCTCAAAGTAAGCCTCAAGTGTCTCCACAGGATTAGTAAGATTATTTTCAAACGCTTCTCCCAATTCAGAAGCACTCATTTTTAAAGGATCAGCCATTTTCTTATCTTTCTTAAAAATTAGCGGCAATCCAACTCATGGACAAATCAAATCTAAACGTCATTATTGTCCTATGGCAATAGATAGTGATATTATAATTATTGGCGGGGGTTTAAACGGATCCTTGATGGCAATCGTCGCTGCTAAGTTCGGCTTCTCCTCAATAGTTTTAGATGCGAAAGAGAACGACTCTAGCAGGGAAAATCATTTTGATGGCAGAAGCTACGCATTAGCCTTGAGTTCTGTTCGTTTGCTTAAAAATATTGATGTTTTTGATGATATACGAGACAACTCCCAACCTATTTTGGACATAAAAATTCTAGATGGAAAACTAGTCCAAGGACCATCTCAATTTAGTTTACATTTTGATAATAATGAAATCCACGATGGCCCAATGGGCCAAATGGTGGAAGACAGATTTATTCGCAACGCACTGTTTGCTAAGATTTACGAAAGCGATCAAATAGACTACAAATTTGCTTCTGAAGTGATGGAGCACAAGCAAGAGAAGGGCTTCATAAGCGTAACGCTAAGAAATGGTGATAAACTTAATACAAGGCTTGTGGTTGGGGCTGACGGGAAAAACAGCGAACTAGCAAGACGAGCAGGCATTAAGAAGATAGGTTGGAGATATAATCAAACTGCACTTGTCTGTGCTATCGAACATGAGATTGAACATAACGGATTGGCTTGGCAATATTTTTTACCTAATGGACCCCTGGCTGTTCTGCCAATGAAAGGTAAGCGTTCATCTGTAGTGTGGACTGAACAGAATATTAACGCAAAAGCGGTTAATTCTTATGATAAAACTAAATACACAAATATACTAGAAGCACGTCTTGGTAATTTCCTGGGAAAATTTAAAATCATAGGTGACCGGCACTCATATCCACTTGAGTTGAAAATAGCAGATCAGTTTGTTGATGAAAGATTGGCATTGGTTGGAGATGCTGCTCATAGCATACATCCTATCGCTGGTCAGGGTTTGAATGCAGGTTTCAAGGATATTGCCGCTCTAGCCCAAGTAATCGAGGATGCTTTTCTTCGGGGAGAGGATTTTGGAAGTTTAGGAGTTCTTAAGCGTTATGAAGAGTGGCGTAGGTTCGATAGTGTTCAACTCGCGTACAGTACTGACTTGTTTAACAAGTTATTTTCCAATGAAAATGAAGCCCTTCGCCTCGTGCGTAATATCGGAATAAAAATGCTGGACAACATTCCAGGTGCTAAGCAAAAAGTTATCAAAGAGGCCGCAGGTTTAACGGGTGAGTTGCCCCGGTTAATGCATTAAGTTTTGTTAATAGTCCTAGCGGCATCGACCAACATTATTGGTATACCATCTCTAATTGGGAAGGCCAAACCAGCCTTGCTAGATATAAGCTCATTATTTTCCGAGTTAAATTCTAATACCGAATGGGTGACGGGACACACTAAGGCTTCAAGCATTGATGGAGCAAATCTTTGATCCACTTCAGTTTTATTGCTAGACTTCTTCACTGTAAAATTTCCTCACTTGAGCCGCCTCTCAAGTTGTATTCAATTAAAGTTACCAAAGTTTCACGCCGCGTAACCAAAGATGGGGCTTCTAATAAAGCCTGCTTTTCCTCTATTTCAAAATCAAGCATCATTGAGAGCGCGTTTATAAGTAATTCGTCGTCAGCGTCTCTAAGGGACTCCCAATCGGTAGATAGCCCCCGCCGTTTTAAATATTTCGACAAAAGGTCAAAAAAGAATTTCCTATCTAACTTTGGATCTTTTTCAGTAGTACCATGATCCTGATCAAAACCATGCCAATCAACTTTAAATTTACGATAGGGATGAAACCCCTCAATCTCACTACCAATCCTATACCGAGAAACACCAGTAATAGTGATCATGTAGCGTCCATCTTCCGTCTCAGAAAATTGGGTTAATTTGCCAGCACAACCAATAGCACTCAGGCGCTCCTTTCCCTCATGCTCACTGGGTTGGATCATTCCAAGTAGGCGATGGGAAGTTTTCATCACATCTTCGATCATTGCGAGGTACCTGGGCTCAAAAATGTGTAACGGCAACCTCGCCCGGGGAAGCAATAGAGCTCTAGGGAGCGGGAAGACTGGTAAAACTTCAGGCAATTCAGGATTTTTACTCATGAAGGTCATTTAGCCCAATCTAAAAGTTAAGCAAATATCATACTGCTTAATTTCCTTCTGCCATTTAACACAATCGGGTCGTTAGCCTCGAGAGCATCGAATATTGTAAATAACTGGACTTTGGCGGCACCATCGTTCCAATCTGGATCTCTGCGAAAAAGTTCCAGTAATTGAGCGACTGCTTCCTCTAGATTATTAGCAGCATAAAGTGCCTGCGAGTATTCGAAGCGTGCTTTGCTATCCGCTGGATCAGAAGAAACTACCGCCTCTAACTCTGCCAATGGGCCTGCATCAAGCGCCTGCCTTGCTAGGGCAATTTTAGCAAAGACTGCTTCGATGTCTGAACTATCAGAAATTTCTGCAGGTACACCATTCAGAACCGCCTCAGCCCCATCAATATCTTCAAGAGCCAATTTCGCCCTTGCTAATCCGCTATATGCTTTTACGTTTTGATTATCTTCCTCAATTATAGCTGAAAACACTTGTGCCGCATCGCTTGCAGATCCCTCTGCGAGCATCTCTTCTGCACTATTTAGGGCTTCAGAAAGCCCCCCACTTACTTCACCACCAGCGGATTGAATAACCCGAGCCACAAAAGCTTCAATTTCAGAATTAGGTACAGCGCCTTGAAAGCCGTCAACTGGTTGGCCATTATGAAACGCATATACAGTTGGAATTGATTGCACTCTCAGCTGACCCGCGATTGCTTGATTATCATCAATATTGACCTTTACCATCTTGACCGCGCCGTTAGAGGCCAATACCGCTTTTTCAAGCATTGGTCCCAGTGTTTTACACGGGCCACACCAGGGTGCCCAAAAATCCACAATAACCGGCACTTCCTGACTGGCTTCAATAACATCCGTCATGAAAGTATCTTCATTTACATCTTTAATTAAGTCGCCGGCGTTAGATTTATCCGCACCAATTTCTAACATTTTTACCTCTTAATAATTATTAGTCTCTTATATGGGCCTTTATGATCAAAAATTAAACATCAAAAACAACAAATATTGGGGCATGGTCGCTTGGCTGTTCCCAACCTCTCACATCGCGTGCAATTATCACTGCACTTACAAAGTTTGAAATATCTGGAGTAGCCCAAACATGGTCAAGTCTCCGTCCTTTATCTGCAGTACTCCAATCCTTTGCCCGATATGACCACCAAGAGAAAAGGTTTCCATCAGGAATAACCTGCCTGACAACGTCTTCCCAAGGTCCTGAGTTTTGGACTTTTTTGAGGTATTTTATTTCAATGGGCGTGTGGCTAACAACTTTGGATAGTTTCTTGTGATCCCAAACGTCATCTGGTCTGGGAGCGATATTAAGGTCACCCACTAATATCGATTTTTTAAGATCAAGATTATTAAAATACTTTTCCATACATGTTAAGTAACTTAATTTCTGAGAAAATTTTTCATTTACGTTTGGATCAGGCTCATCACCACCAGCTGGAACATAAAAGTTGTGGACAGTTACACCACTCTCTAATACCACAGCGATATGGCGAGCATGACCTAGATTTGCGAAATCCTCCGAGAACTCGGCTTTGATAGGTAATTTAGAAAGAATTGCTACACCGTTGTAACCTTTTTGACCTCTTGCAGCGTAGTACGCAAACCCAAGCTCTTTAAAGGTTGCAAATGGCATTTTTTCAACTGGGGATTTACATTCCTGTAAGCAAATCAAATCAGGCGAATAATCAGTTAAATATCTAACAAGTAAATTTTCTCTTAATCGAAAGGAATTTATATTCCATGTTGCTACTTTTAAAACCACTCTGCCCCCTAAATCAATACTGTAGAAAAACCATTAAAAGGGTTTCTCAGGCAACAACTGGTACCCACCTTTTTTAGTAACAATTAATTCATCGCCAGCAAAACTAACTCTAATCTTTTTGCGAAGCCGATATATATAGGTTTCCAGTGTGTGCGTTGTTAGGTTTGTAGTATGACTCCAAACCTCATTCAATAAAACCTCTTTGGAAACGATACGATCTCTATATCGGTACAAATATTTCAATATATTTGTTTCTTTTTCCGTCAAGTTTACCGTTTGCCCGTTCTGCAGTTTTATTAACTTAGAGCCTGGATAAAACTGGATATTGCCTATAGAGATTATCACTTCGGAAGAAAACTCATACTTCGATAACAAGCGCCTCATACATTCTAGCAACGATACGATTTTAAATGGCCGTTGTACGCAAGCTAGAAGACGCCCTGTATTTTGCGCTTCAAGCTCTGTTATTTCCTTGACTAAACAAGAAAAGATAATTGGCCCAGAAAATCCAACCCGAAAAAGCAAATCCAAGAAGTTTTGCACGCTCCCTTTTAGCATTTCGGGGTTTAATATCACTAGATCAAAATGATTATCTTTAAAAAACAAATGAACATCATCACAATTTTTTGCTTTAGAAATATAATATTCATCACTTGCCAAAAGTAGTTCGCACATCGCAGACAAAACTATTGCATCATCTTCAACCAGTAATAAATTCTTACGCTGCAACATCGGAATATATTTTTTTCTAAAGTTATGAATTATACCTAATAGATAGAGTAGCCAGTTTTCAGATATCAAAATATACTCTAAAGATCTACACTAGCATTCTTGTAAAACTTTGAAATTAGCGTTCCACTACCCTAAAAAACGCGATAGACCTTTATAAAATGAGTAAGTTTGGTAACATAAATATTACACTGGGTGAGCGTGTTTCCAGGATCTACACCGATCTGCGTCTGGGCATACCTGTAATTATCCGTGCGGAAGATGAACATCTTGTAGTACCAGTTGAAACTCTAAATCAGAAACGTTTTGATTTATTTCGATCATTGGAAACTGACCTAAGACTTGTAGTATCGTCTCGACGAGCAAACACTCTTAAAATGTCGTCTTACGACAAAGGATTAGCACGTATTGAAGTCCCCGCTGACCGAAATCTAGAGTGGCTTAAAGCGGTGGCGGACCCATCGAAAGACCTCATTTATGGCATAAAAGGCCCTTTTACGCAAATGAGGGGAGGCGATACCAGAGTAGAACACTTAGGGCTCTTATTGAGTAAGACCGCACAACTTTTACCTGCAATTTTGACGATTAATCTGAAGGCCTCAGAGATTAAGACAGATAACCTAACTTCAATTGAAATTACCGATTTATTATCCTTTTTTGAGCAAGACCCTATTTCGCGTGAAATCATTTCTGCAAGACTTCCAACCGAAACCGCTGAATTTGGTAAACTTCATGTCTTCAGGCCTGAATTGGATGGTCCAGAACATTACGCCATGGAGTTTGGAGAAATAGATAGAAATAGCCCTGTCCTTGTGAGAATACATTCCGCATGTTTTACGGGTGATATACTGGGAAGCCTCAAATGTGATTGTGGAGCTCAATTAACTGAGGCTACACATCAAATAAATATGAATGGTTCGGGTGTTCTTCTCTATCTTAATCAAGAGGGGAGAGGTATCGGGCTTGCTAACAAAATGCGAGCCTACGCTTTACAAGACGAAGGCTTTGATACAGTTGAAGCCAACCATCGCCTGGGCTTTGAAGACGACGAACGCAATTTCAAAATTGGAGCCTCTATTCTAAAAGAGCTAGAGATTAATTCAATTAGACTAATGACAAATAATCCTAACAAAATCAAATTATTAGGAGAAAATGGTATTAATATTTTCGAGCGGGTTGGTCTAAAAATTAAAGAGAACAAATTCAACGCGCACTATCTTGGTACAAAAGCCAAAAAATCTGGCCATTTGTTATAATGCTCCGCAATAAAAATCTATTTTTAACATCGCAAGGATTGATTTGTCCGAATCGAGTTATACCCGTCTCCTTTGGAAAAGGAGGTATCTCAAAGCGCCCAAAGGAGCATGAACCAACGACACCAACTGGTGAGCATACAATTATAGGAATGCTTTACCGTCCAGATAGGCTTAAAAAACCAAGAGACTGGGCAATGCCGATACTTATTAATTCATTTTGGTCCAACGACGAGAGAGATCCGGATTATAATCTAATGGTTTCTTATTCAAATACATATTGCAGAAAAAAATTACGTGTGCCAACGCCAACATATGATCTTATTTTACTCACAGACTGGAATTGGCCACAGGCGATCAAAGGAAGAGGATCAGCATTTTTTATACACCAATGGTCAGCTAAAAAGGCACCAACCAATGGAAGTATCGCCATGTCTCGCGAGGCCCTATTTTGGCTTGCTGCAAACGTTGATTACGGTACCAAGATAACAATTAAAGTCACTTAGGACGTGATCCAAAGATCGCTGACCCTACCCGAACATGCGTTGCGCCAAAAGATATCGCTTTCTCAAAATCATCGGACATACCCATTGATAAGCCGGTTAATCCATTATTATCTGCCAGTTTTTTTAATAGAGCGAAGTGTAGACTTACTTCCTCATCTACTGGAGGGATGGTCATCAAGCCCAAAATCGGAAGATCCTTCGCCCTACAATCATCAACAAAACTTTCCAAATCCTTTACCATAATACCGGCCTTCTGAATTTCTGCGCCAGTGTTGACCTGAATGAATAATTCTGGACATTTACCAAGTTCTTGGGCTAATCGCGCGATAGTATTTGCCAGCTTTGGGCGATCAAGAGAATGAATACAGTCAAATAGCTCAATAGCTTGCCTTGCCTTATTTGTCTGTAATGGACCAAGCATATGCAATTTCAATTGGGTGTAATTTTCTCGCCAAGTTGGCCACTTGGCTGCCGCCTCTTGTACGTAATTCTCACCAAATTCACGGTGCCCGGCATCGAGAACTTTTAAAACACGGTCATTTGGTTGTAATTTAGATACTGCAATTAAAGAGGTAGTATCTGAAGGCCTCGAATATTTTACCTCGGCGTCCGCTATTCGTTTTTTTATATCAGAAAGTGACATTTGAAAGACTCATTTTTAAGTAAGTTGATTACCAAGTCTTAAATTAGATACATAGAATGAAAAAAGGCGACCTAGATAGATCGCCTTAATCTTTAATTATACTTAGATAATTAGAATGAGAAACCTACGCCTGCGAAAGTTGTTTCGTCGTCGTTAGTACCTAGGTTAAACGTAGCTCCGCCACCTAAGTCATAAGCCATTGTAGCTTCCCATGACTCGTCAGCTGCATCGTCTGCTTCAACTGCAACAGAGACTGCTCCAGAAGCATAAGAAACTGACACTGTGTTTACGTCCTCTGAATTTTCAAGAGATACTGTCATACCATCTGACATAGCGTAAGTAAGAGTAACTGAAGATGTATCAGCACCAGTACGATCTGTGTCTGATTCTGCACTTACTGTGATATCACCCATTGCGTATGTAACAGTTACAGTAGATGCGTCACCTTCGTCAGAAGTAGCTACAGAACCCGAAATCGCGCCTGCGCTATAACCGATTGAAAGTGATGTTGGATCTGCGTCTTCCAAACCTGTAACAACGCTGTATGTAAGATCGCCCATAGCACCAGAAATACCGATGTCACCTGCGATATCATCATCATAAAGGTCATCAACACCATTTTGTGATAGAGTAATTGTTAGACCTGAAACACCGATAGCAACAGATACGTTATCATCTGTACCCATGTCTTGAGTATCTAATTCGAAATCACCGGTGTCTAATGTCTGACCGCCGCCCATGTCTAATGAAGCAGAAAAGGTCATGCCATTGTCTGATGCACCGCTAAGTGCGAAACCTAAATCCACGCCTGAATACACTGAAAGGTCTGCGCCCGCAGCACCGAATACACCGGCTCCACCTGTACCTGACATTGAGACGTCTGCTGATGCGAAACCTGCTGATAGTGTCAGCGCTGATGTCGCTAGTAGAACT
>Ga0208127_1000016_pt1 | contig 74789 bp, 85 predicted proteins | sample ETNtaG_6_FD_185751 | JGI IMG/M metagenome (GOLD analysis project Ga0208127, IMG submission 185751) | Marine microbial and viral communities from oxygen minimum zone, Eastern Pacific Ocean - ETNP201306SV45 (SPAdes) (version 2) | ecosystem: Environmental > Aquatic > Marine > Oceanic ... | reverse complement strand
ACCATTGGCGGTCATTGTGATCGAAGGGGTTGTCGCTGAGGCTTCGACTTGGAGCGTCATCATGTCCCCGTCCCCACCGCCTTCTGTGTCGCCAACCAGTACGATCGCCTGTCCATCAGGAGTGAGAGTTGATCCCCGCGCATAATCGGCTCGCCCAGCGCCAAGGAAGTCGATAGTCAGTTTGCCGTCACCACTGAAGGTCGTATCCAAAGAACCGTCAGTGTTGATGCGAGCCACGGCTACGTCGTTGCCGTTCCCGCAGCAGTTCGACCGGCCAGCAGCAATGATCTTCTGATTCGACTGGATCTCTACGGTTCTGTGCGTGTCGGTTGTTCCGCCGTAGTCGATGAGGAGTTTGCCATCACCAGAGAAGCTCGTATCCAATGACCCGTCAGGGTTGAAGCGACCAACAAGGCCATAACGACCGTCATCGGTGTCACCACCGTAATCAGCTACACCAACTACAACGATTTTGCCGTTCGATTGGATCTTGACGTCATTACCACGGTCTTTATTAGAGAAGTCAGTTACCTGCCAACCATCACCACCACCAAAAGAAGTATCCAAGGTTCCGTCAGTGTTGTAGCGAGCTAACAGAACGTTGCTTCCGGTGTGCCCATATTGGCTGGTTCCAACAGCGACGATCTTGCCGTCAGCCTGAATAGCTACCTTCTGGAACAAGTCGTCGTTATCGAAATGCTCGGTTCGTTTGCCGTTACCGGAGAACGACGTGTCCCACCAGCCAGTTGGTGTGAGGCGTCCGATGGTGGCGTCCCACCTACTGGCACCATGCTTTACATAACCGACAATGACGATGTTGCCGTTCGCATCGATCGCTCCACCTTTGCACCAGTCGTCTTTGGAGTTTTCGAAGTTGGGCTGCATCTTCCCGTTGATACCGAACGAGTTGTCTTTGCTTCCGAAGTTCTTGTTAGCGGCGAAGCGGGTAACAGTGCACTGGTAGTCGCCACCTGAACCAGTGGAGACCGTTCCGGCAGTCCCAACCGCAACGATTTTGCCGTCAGGCTGAACGAGGACCTCTTCGATGGTGTCCTTTCTAGGACTCCAGAACTGGTGTGTTCCACAGTTGTTATCGAACCGGACAGCATCAGTGCACGCACCAGTCGAGGTGTGGCGGTTCATGGCCCAGGAATGCTTATTAGTTTGGCCGTTGTTGTTCCACCAACCAGCCATGATGAGGTTCCCGTTGGCGTCGAACACGGCACTCTTCCAGCCGTCTTCACCACTTGCGTGATAGTCGGTCAACATCTGACCATCACCAGAGAACGAAGTATCGAGATCCCCGTCAGCTGCAGCAGCCGGAGTTTGAGCAATCACAGCCAACGACATAAACGAAATCAAAGTTGCGAGAACAACGCGCATCATCTGACTGAAGAGTTTCACTCCGACTCCCGCATCGAAATCGCTCGCTCGGTTTCTTCAGAGAACTGTTCATCAGTGAAAAACCCAGCAGCCCATGAATACATAGCGCCACGGAAATAAGTCAGCGAGGTTCGTGCAACATTTGGATCGATTCCCCAGTCGACAAAAAGACTTTCCGGTGTGTTGTCTTGGGCGATCCATTTCCCATCCTGAGCTTGGACTGAAGAGTGCAGGATTACCTGTCGGTTAACTCTTGAATCTGCAGTGAAAACTCTGACGGCAGCTCTGGCGTAGGCCGCTGGTTTTTCTGAATAGTTGCAGTCGCGAATCATTGAGCGGATCTCGTTAATGGTTTCTTCCGCTATTGCGCTGACGACATCACGTGGATGAGAGAAATATCGGTAAGCCGTAGGGCGGGCTAGTCCGGCTTCCGCTGCCATTTTCGCGATCGATAGTTCGTAGATCGACGAGCCGCGCACGATGGCTCGAGCAGCATGCAAAAGTGCTTCACGAACTGAGTTATTCGTTGCCGATGTCATCAAATAATTAGCACTTCTCACAACTAGAGAGACAAATGTCTCTCTGACTTAGAACGATGCAATCATATGCTCAAAGGCCTGCATTACCTACGACTTTTCGTCTTACCTGATGAAGAGAAAGAAGACTCAGGGGCTTTCCATAGGTATGTAAGGAAGACGAACGGTCACTGTTGTTCCGACGCCAAATTCTGATTCGTAAATGATTTCACCACCAGAACGTTCCACTAGCTTGCGAGACAGTTGCACTCCAAGCCCAGTTCCAGTTGCGACAGCCTTGGCGGCTTCTGCTCTCCAGAAAGGCTGCTCTGAGTTCAAAGCCTCTAGGTCCGTATCGTTCATCCCTAATCCATTAGGGGTGTCGTCCACAATTATTTCAAAGTACGTATCGCCTGCACGTCGGAGGGTTAATGCGATAGTTGCTTGCTTGGCTTCTTGACGATATTTCGCAGCATTCGAAACTAAATTTCTAACGACTTGTCTGATGCGATCCCTGTCCAACGTTGCGGTAATGGAACGATCGGGAACTGAACGTAACGACAAGATGTCATGGTCAGCAGCAAATTCTTCAGCGATCTCTTCGACTATTTCGTGCACACGGATATTGGGCGTTGTAGCTAGCTCAAAAGCGTCTTGTTCGAGTTTGGCTGTATCAAACATGTCTCGAACAAGGTCAGACATCTGAACTAGATAGCGTTCAGCGGTTCGAAGTGTCGCCGGAACCCCTTCAGGCAGATCCTCTCGGCGTGTAACGACATTTAGGCTCATGGCTGCTGCGTTCAGCGGCCCACGGAGTTCATGGGATGCGTCGCCTAGCCATTGTTGTCGTTGGGTTAAAAGACGTTCGAGCTGACGGCCTTGATCCGCGTAATTCTCGAACGCAGCGCGGTCAAGGTCGTTAGAGAACTCCAAAATAAGGTCGCTTCGGTCTTCGGCTGCGGAAATTCTTATCCAGTGACTGACGAGCTGGTAGCCACTGGTGAAGTTTGAGTCTGGGAACTGGTACGGGGAGTTAGGGTCTGAAAGCACTTCTGAAATATCGAAACGTTGCGTGTGTACACGATCAGGTTTGTCCCAGCATTTTCGGAGGTGTGGCAACAGCTCTTCAAATTTGAAGCGGGTCTTACTCGCCAATGAACCGTCTTCTGGAAGTGGGCTTGACTTGTACCGATACCACGCCGAGTTCGCTCTCAGAAGTTTTATGTCCACCAGGGTTTGTTGGGCGTCGAAGATTGGTTCGTGTAACCCAATTGGTGATGGGGAAATGAAAAAAAACAGACGGGCTGCATGTGAAAAATCAAACCCAGCCTGGGTGAGACTGTCTCCTTGGGCCTCTGTATATAGTTCCTCAGGAATTTGATCAAAGAAGTTCGGCATATCGCTTTCAAGCTTCGCCCAGTCTTTGTTTGTCATGGCAGCGCCTGGATTATGGCTGACTCGAGTGCCGCAAGGTCACCCTTGCTAATAAGTAAAATTTCGTCGGGCAAAGCATCGCTTGTCCCTGACAACATTATGAAGTTTGATTTTGGGACACCGCTTTGATGAGCCGCACGAAATATGTCGAGTCCCGCGCCAGCGTGCGGCATCGAGTAATCAGAAATGATGAGTGAGAACCTTTGAGAGTCAATGAGGTTGAGTGCTTCTTGAACGCTGCTGGCGGTTTGTATGTGAGTGTTTGGTTTGACGGCAGCTATCCACGTCGAGAAAACGTCAAGTTGCCCTTTATCATCGTCGACCAGAAGAACTGACGGGGTGTTGTTGAGTCTGTTTTTCTTGCGACCGAACATCGAGATCCTCAAAGGTTGTTAACCAACGATAGAGGTGTCTTTGTGCTGTTATCGACCTACAAATTGATTCAGCTATATGGCACAGAGCCATACAGCGGTACGTAGCTTCAAGATCTTTCCTTTGAGGCTTCAAAGTTAAAGTCATGCAAGCAATAAGTGTGTAGATCCTCAGAATGAGTGCTGAAAACAATAACGACCCTCACATTGACGCTCCGTGTCGAGCATCGCCATGGGTCGAAGTTCCAGCGATCATCGAAGAATTCGTAGCTAAGGAGACTGAACAGAGTGGCTGGTAACAGCACTTCTCTGTAACGCATTCACATATCGGTGTCTTGTGTTCTTACTTGGCCTTGGATACGCAGCTTGGTTGTTTTGGGTAATTTGTCGACCACGAGGTCAAACGAGTCTTCTATCCAGTTAGACAGTTCGTTGTCGGGTACTTCTCCTGCATCAACTTTGATGTAGTTCCAATGTTTGGGCCACACACTCATCGCGGTCACGCTGCTGTAGGTGCTGCGTAAGGAGAGCGCCACATCAGGGTCGCATTTCACATTGATTGCCAGAGTTCCATGGTCGGTGGCTATGACAAACACTTTCCCTGCAACTTTAAAGACCGCTAAATCGGGGCCAAACGGGTACTCCTGAGCGGTTTCTGGTTGGCTGAGACAGATTTCGTAGAGTTGCTCCCTGTCCATGGTGGGAACGATAGTGAGGTTTAGAAGGCCAGTGTTATACAGCGGTGAACTGCGGCGCCCATCAGAGCGTTCACTCGATACGGGATTTCTTCTACGTCCACGTAGGAGGTGTGCATGGTGGAGATGTCCCAGTCGAAGAAGTATGTACCGAAATACAGTGCAAGTAAGTCGGCGAGGACTTCGGTTGCTGATTCGTCGATGTCGAGATCTGAGACGGCGTCGACGAGGAGTTGTTTATATGAGACAGAGGTAGGTATAGCTTCGCAGTTCGCCAGGACTCGGTCGACGAGAGCATGACTTAATTCATGTAGGAGTACGTCGATACCAGCTCCCGAGGCGATTGCTTCAGATGACACCCAAACGGTGTCTTGTAGCTCAGGGTCATGAGAACCATCTGCTGCCCATCCGTAACTGTCGTAAGCACCCCACGGACAGGAGTTGTTGGTTTGCAGGAGATATGGGTGGCAGCCATTAACGATTTTGATGCCGGTCAGAGCTACCTGAAGAGCTTGAGGGAAGTCTGCTGCTGCATCGTTGAGTGCCTGGGTATAGACGTCGTCCTGGCTGGATTGTGGGCCTGTGAGAAGTGCTACGGGAGCAGATTTGGCGTCACGTTTAGAGTATTGAGCATCGTAGGTAAATGATTTGGACGTTGTTGCGAAGAATAGAATCACGATGGCCGTCGCCGACAAGATGGATGCACATAGTGTTGTTAAAAAGAGTCTGGACTTCGACAGTTTGATCATGTGGCTAACTGTAAGAAGCCGTTAATTCCCGAGATATAGCTCATTTGTAGCTAGTTATGTAACGCAAATGAACTAGTAGTTACGAGGGCTGTTATCGATGGGCGAGTAGGTTGAGTTTGTGGAGGACCCCCGGTCAACTCTGGTGCACGAGATCCGAAATCATCTTTCTGCGATGCTCATGTTCGTCAACTTGTTGGCAACGATCGACCTTCCCGAAGAAAGTCATGCTCGATTGTTGGCTAGCGCTGAAGAGCTTCGACTTATCGTTATGGAACCTGACCTCTCGACAGCAACTCACCACGACCTCAACGTCGTCATGGATGTTTTCTGGGAAACATTGACCGATATCGAAGAAGCGCAGTTGTCGGAAAACTACGTTTCGTTGCGAGCAGATATTGGTGAACGCGTGTCTGCTACTAGAGAACTCTGGTCCTCTTTGACACGGACGTGAGATTTAGAAAAAGAGCGGTATGGGGGCATGCCTACAAATTGGGTACTAGCGGCCACCGGCCGCTTTTTGGTTAGCAAGCAGATCGCTGTGATTTGAGCGACGACGTCCCTTAGAAGGGTGCTCCATTGCAGGGTGATGAGAGTGTTTGCCACTGCTGCATAACTCCCATAGGCCAAAGGTGACAGACACTGCTAGTGAAAGAAAAAAAATGCTCATACTTCAATAGCCCATTGATCATTCGTTTCGGTAAGCGCCTGTCGGCACACCAGAATCCAGAAGCGGCCTAGGTCTCGATTCAACTGACGCGATTGTTGATTTGTTGTTGAAGCCAATGCTTGAGGTCGGGGAGAAGCCATATCTCACGGTGACACCGGGGTGGGACACTGAATGAAGCGGAGTGCTTTCATTCTTCTAAACGATTTTTGATTTTGTCGGAGATTCGCTCGTCGGAGGACGTAGGCTTTTTTGGTGCGTCGACAGATACCTGTCGTACTTTCCACAGTGCGCGAAATCCTCCCAGTCGAAGGAACTTCTGGTGTCGCGGGTACCGCCGAGCCGGTTGACGGTCGAGCACCACTCGAGGCTGTCTCCCCACGCGCATGGAGAGCACTATGGGTCGCATCCCTTGCAACCGTGCTAGTTGGATTCAATAGCACAGCGACAAATATTGCCCTTGACGACATCCAAGCAGGTTTTATCGGCGCAACAGCGGCCGACGTGGGCTGGGGTGTCGCAGGATTCTTCATCGGAACCGCGGCCTTCTTGCCTTTGGCTGGGCGTCTGGCTGATCGGATAGGTCGTAAACGTATTTTCCAGTTAGGCCTGTTGGTTTTCGCGTTATCAGCTGTGTTTTCGGCTACCGCAGGAACCGTCATCACACTTAACCTAAGTCGAGTTCTGCAAGCATTCGCCGGGGCTGCGATCTTGCCTTCGTCTTTAGCGTTGGTGTTGCCGCTATTCCCTGAATCAAGACGGACCACGGCCGTAGGACTGTGGTCTGCAGCGGGACCTCTCGGGGCGGGGGTAGCCCCAGGAGTCGCTGCGCTTATCTTGGCTAACTCTGGTTGGCGGATCGTCTATCTCGTCAGTGCGCCCGCAGCCTTGCTCATGTTTTGGGCTGGCCAGTCGGTACTCAAAGAACTCCCCACTCCTCCTAAGCAACAGCGGCTTGATCTGGTTGGTGCAGCCGCTGGCACGATAGCCATAGCTGCAGCGGTAACAGCCATCATGCAAGGCCGAATTTGGGGCTATACGTCGCTCCTCACTGCGGTAGTCGCAGCAATTGGATTGATGTCTTCCGTCTTATTCATAACTAACTCATTTAGACACCCAGAACCCCTCTTGAACCTTCACTTGTTGAGAAGACGCGGGGTTATGGTCGCCAACACAGTGAATTTTCTTGTGGGGATCACCTCGCAGTCAATATGGATTGTGTGGCCGCTGTTCATGAAAAACGTGTGGAATTTCACAACGCTACAAGTGGGTATGGGAGTCACTTTGGGCCCGATAGCGGCCGGGTTCTCTACATTGACGTTTAGTCGGTTGGCGGACCGGATCGGTTCGGTTGGCTTATGCCGTTTGGGAACGGCGCTGCAAGTATTTGCAGTTAGTTGGCATTTCACGCAGCTCAGTGCAGACGTCAACTTCTGGTCGGATTTCGCTCCAGGAATCATGCTGTATGGACTTGGCTGGGGGATGAGTATTCCGTTACTGAACGGCGTCGCACTGGAGTGGGTGGAAGAGAAATACTTTGGAGAGACGAATGGTTTGTTCAGTACTCTGCGATATGCGGCTGCTGCCATCGGAACTGCTGCTGTTTTCGCCTTGCTGACTGTGAATTCGGGTGTTGAGGCATTGCCCTACTACGACCGAATCCTAGGATTCTTCCTAGTTGCCTCAGTGTCAGGAGCGTTAGCTATGTGGATACCGATCGGAAAGGCACCTAAGCAGAACACCAACTGATTGACACTTTTATTCGCAATCTGAGCTCACGTGACGCAAATTGGAGTTATGGCGGTATCCACTTTCCTCTCGGTATTTGGGTGGCTGACACTTTTGGTCAACGCAGTAACGCTCGTCCTCATCGTTTTGATAATCGGATGGAAAGTCACCAAATCTGATTTCGGTAGAACGTATGAGGTGAGAGCACAACAATTAGCGACCCTCGTAACTGTTTTTGCCAGCCTCGGATCTTTGTACCTATCAGAAATAGGAGATTTAATCCCATGTCGGTGGTGTTGGATCCAGCGAACGGCGATGTATCCGTTGGCAATGGTTTTGTTAATTAGCTGGATAACCGGTGATCGTTTCGTACGACGCTATGCAGTGCCAATGGCAATTCTGGGCTTAGCGGCTTCAACGTGGCACTACCTGGTGCAGCAAGTCCCCATGTTGTCAGACGCGAACTCATGCAGTCTCAGCGCACCGTGTTCAGTCACCTATATAGAAAAATTTGGATTTATCTCGATTCCCTGGATGGCGGGGTCGGCTTTCTTGCTAACTCTCACTCTGTTACTGGGATTCCGACCTGTCGAAAGTCCAAGTAGATGAGTATCCATGAGTTGCTTAGAAGTTGGCTTATAGACGCGGCTGATTCCGCTATCGAACTTTCAGCCTGCAATGAAATAAGTGAGGGCGCTCATAAATTTCGTTCGGCTATCGAAACCGCAACGCCAATTCCGTACGAACCCCAAATGCTGCCTGTGTTGCGGAACTTGAGTCGAGTAACAAACTCCGAGCGAGCTCTTAAATTTGTTGAACTAGCGCCATCTCTTAGATGGATACCCTCTCACCGCTGGGATGACGAAGGTCATGATCGAGCATTGTCTGTGTTATCGGATGTGTTCGACCTGCCCGGTATGGAGGTGGGAATCATGTACGTCGACCAAGGCTGTACTTACCCTTTGCATCACCACCCACCTCAGGAGCTTTATCTCACTGTGTCGGGAGCAGCACGGTGGCGTTTCGGCGGCGCTGAAAATTTAGTTGAAATGCAACCAAACATGACGCTTTACAACCATCCATCTGACCTTCACACCGTTGAAGCTGGGGAGACACCTCTGGTAGCGATGTACATCTTGTGGGGTAAAGGGGTCCGTAGGTAACTAGCCGAAATCTGCTCCTAGCGCCCCCGGCAGGATTCGAACCTGCGACGCACGGTTTAGGAAACCGACGCTCTATCCCCTGAGCTACGGGGGCGAATAGATAACAACCTCAAGTTTTCAAAGACTTAAGGAAGCTTTTATGTCACCGCAGGCTACCCATGGTTCATCAATTCAGATTGCAGATTTCTTATTACAGGCGCCCGAGCTAGGCACAGACGGCGGGTTCGCCATTTATGATGCAGTTGTGCTCAGAGATAGCTCTTATAGAGAACACAAGAAAAGGCCAGAGATCTTTAAGAAACGATTTGCGATGTCTCATGAGGAAGCCGTGCAGCTTATTTGGGCAGTTTCGTCTAGCTATCGGCAGAGAAGTTCTTCGCTTTAACTTTAATTTCTGCCATCAGAATGCGGGTTTGAGGCGAAAAGCCGACAAGCTTTAAGTTCCTGTTCAGGCACCGGAGAAAAGAGTTATATGTCCGAGGAGTATCCAGGAGAGACGATGATGCTGCCTATAGAAGGCGCTGCTGCTCTCCGGCAAATTCTGGGGATTTTAACGGACCACGAAATAGAAGATGCTGATGGACGTCTCGATGCTCTTGACCAGCGGCTAATTGTGGCGTGGAACAGCGAAGAGTGGGCTTCGATGGCCGCTACTGACCGTGGAATTCCTATGTCTCGACCTGACGCCGAATTATTAGTTAAAGGCCTGCGTTTCACTGAGATGATGAGTACCCATCTCCCATTCTTTGACCAAGTCTGTGCTGTCAGCGACTGGATTGTTGGTGAGCTAGACGAAGTGTTCCCCGGGGTTTCTGAGGGTTAATCAATCTCAGAAGCCTGTAATGACGACATTCGATTTACTGGTCTTCGTTTGATGGCGGATCTTCGAAGGATCGAAATTTAGTAGCGTCGTAGCTTGCACCACACCGGTCAAGTGCTGCTTTCCAAGCTGGACTGTGTTTCATCGCCCATCGCAATGAAGAAATAATGCACCGCCCCCCAAGGAGAGCGCCTTTCCTCGGAGATGTGTCAGTGAGGCGAGCGACGTTTGTTGGCAGTGTCGCAACGGCAGCGGCTCTCACCACTTTGTATCCCAACAACTGACCAGGTTGGAGAGGTGGCTTGCGAAGGAAATCCCATGCTGAACGAAGAGCATCGGACTTATCGAGAGAAGGGTGATCTGTAACCCATCTTCGAAGTTCGCTAGCTGTTAGTGGAAGCTCGGTAACTCCTAAAAGTTCGCCAATTTTGGATTGCTCGCGAACGAACTGATCAGCTTCTTCGGCTGTGAGAGGTTGGCAGAAAGTTTGGTATGCCTCTAAGAAGGAATCGGTCAATGTGTTGTGAACCCACGCACCAAGCTGAGGCTGGTTGGCAGAATAACGAATTCCTCGTTCGGAGACCCCGGATACAGGTTTGTGCGCTTCTCGAACGACTCGTACAGCCGCTTCTACTTCAGGCATAGACCCGTAGTTGGCTGTGGTGACAAAGAGTGATGTTCGATTCAGTCGACCGAGCGGATCAGATTCGTATTGGGAATGGTCTGCCACGCCTGCGGCTACTTCGGGGTGCAATGCCTGGAGGAGTAAAGCTCTGACTCCTCCGACGAAACTTGAAACATCCCCCATTACTTTCCAGCTGATGCTTCCCGGCCCGAACAGGCCAGGATCATCGGGATAGAGATGTGTGCGAGATAAAGGTTGTTCGCCTTCTGAAAATAAACGGACAACACTCGCTGTTAAACGTTCCTGAATGCTCATGATGATTCAACTTTGTCGGTTAGTGAATCTACTGCTGGCGAAGCGCCATCTATCCACCATTGATCATCCAACCAAATTAAGAAGTAGACAAGAGTTGTCGGCGTGCTCGGGCCGAATCGGACCTCAATCGTAGCTGTGTCGTTCACAATTCGACATCGACCGAAAGCAGCCGGCTCGCCAGTGAGAAGAAATGGGAAACCCGACCGAATCATGGACTGAAATTCAGAAGGTGCGACATTTTGTCTAAAAGACGGTGAGGCGAACTCTCGAGCTTCATCGAAAGCTCCACGGCTTAAGGCAGCTATTTGAGAAAATATTGTTGCTTGGAGGCTGCCTCTTGTGTCATTAGTGCAGCTAGACCTGTCGTCAACGATTGAAGTTGAGCTCCTTGGAATGAAGGATGCCTCTGTCGATTCGCTTTGGACTGCCGTTTGGTTCGAAGTTTCCGCACAACTGCTTGAGGCAACGAGAGGAACGACCAATATCGCGATCAGAAAGCGCCTCGGAACTCTATGTCGTTGTTCATATCTGACAGCCATAGGTACTAGTGACACGACTCGATACCAATGTTTTCTTTCGAAGTGGCGAATGAGACTCTCATCAACATAGAGGCCCTAAGAAGGGGGGGCAGCCCCCGAGCCACCTGCGGAATCTAATTCTCACTGGCGAGCTCGGAGGCTTTAAAGAGGTTTTGGGGGACCTCTATGCATTAATTTAGCACTAAATAAGCGCGGCATGCAAATTATCACCGAAAGTTTCGAAAAGAATGGAGAGTTCCCGACTTGGTCCGGTGAAGATGCCATGACCCATTACCGTGCTTTGGAGAGGTCACACAACAGGAGACCTACCTGTGGGTTCAAATATTCGGATCTTCAAGCCTGGTAAAACGGGTCTAAAGCGCGTCCTGAAATGGGTTGTGGTCGCGAACGCGGCATTAGCTGCGATAGGAATTTTAGTCGGCGGCAGTAGTGGCTTCGTGGCTCAGATCCATGGAACAAGCTTTTTGTTGGTTGCCACTGCAGCGAGTTTGGCCGCCATAGAACAGGGAAGATTCAGGTCAGAAATCAAATACCTATGGCACGTCGGGTCAGTGTGCTCGATTGCTATTGGAGCTTTCGCCATAGCCCTGGTATGGGGCTTGGAGCCACCCAATGCCTTCGCGCGGCCGGTTGGTTCTCTTGCCGTGGTCGCATTAGCTGCTACCTATTGTGCGGTCATTTCGGCCATAGGGGATCGGGGTCGCCTGCGAACTATTTGTTGGGCCGGTGCACTTGGTCTCAGCTGCTATGTGTTAGCCCTCATCTGGTTTGATATCGGAGTATTACCGGGAAGGCTTCTAGCGCTAATAGTTGTTGGTCAGACAGCCTGTTCGTTGCTAGCGGTAATTGATTTCATAGCTTCTCGTCGGGTGCCGGCTGATAGTCCATCCCCATCGGATCGGAAAGTTGAATACTGCCCCTATTGCGGATCGAAACAACTAACAAGGTCCAATGGTGACTTGGAGTGCAAGACTTGCGGCGGACAATTCTGGGCTTTAGATAACTGAGTGGGCTACTACTTACCGAAGTCTAAGTCTCGGATCATTGGAGCCGCTTGGTGGCCGACCATATGCCAGAGGCCTTCACTTTTCTTAAATACGTTGACTGCAGCAACTGCGGACAAAGAACTTCCCAAAAGGTTTTCTTCAAGAAATACCCAGGCAGTTTGTTGATCACCGTGAAATCGGACATTCGAGGTCAAAAATTGTGGCAGCTCGGGCCCAGAAAAAATCTGCTCAAATGAGACTCGAATCCCGTCCCAGCCAAAGATCGTTGGCCAACCAGGGTGAGTGCACCAAACTTCTTCGGTGTTAACCCAAAGATTGGCCATGCCGTCGATATCAGCGTCTTCGAAAAGCATGTAAAAGGAAGCGTTGGCTTGTTCGACGGTGTGCAAATCAGTCATTTTCGGTCAGCGACTTACATCGGATCGGTAGGCGGTAAGAAAACTTAAAGCCTGAGTCTCCCAATGACCGCGACGATCAGCGGTCATTGGGAAGCTCAATATTTTCAAGAGTAAAGAGCGGCCAGCTGTAGTACGGCCATAACGACGATCACCAGGGCGTTAAATCCGCGGAATATAGCAAATGGAGCTTTTGAGAAATTTTGACCCATGTTGCTGTCGGCAACTTCACTATCCATATCTTTCATTCCGGCAGATAGATCAGCAATGACTCCATCAAACCACAGGAGGGTCCACAACGAGCCCAACACGACCCACGCGGCAATTGCTAGCTGAATTGCACCGGTTTCAAGACGATCGCCGCCCCAGAGGATGAATGCAAAGGTTCCGAGTACGGAAAAGACGTAAGGCAAGATGACTGCATGAGAGTCCCTGGCCCGCATATCCATTAGCTGAATCCAAGTTTTTTGTTGCATTAGTTATGTACTCCTTAGTTTCACAGTCTCCTCTGACTGTGCTTACCTGAATATTGCCAACATAGAACGCTCTTCTCGGAATTCGGTGTAATGAGCTCCTATTTCAGTTGAGATGGGAAGGAGGTCTTATCAAACCGACTTGGTTATATCGGATTTATCTGAGTGCCATTTACAGTTAGATGCTCAGACTGTTGGAACATGTGAATAGTTGTTTGACGATCTAAATGATGTAAGCGTGAGGTTAGCTGTGAGCGAGAATCGGATTTCAAAGTCAGGACCTGAATTTCTTGTTATCGGAGCTGGACTTGCGGGCTTAGCTGCTGCGACCACTTTGCACCGGGCGGATCGCGAAGTAATGGTGCTTGAGCGGGCTGACCGAGTTGGTGGGCGTGTGAGAACGGATTTCGAAAGCGGTTTTCTGTTAGACCGAGGGTTCCAAGTCCTTTTAACGGCTTACCCGGAACTAAGACATCACCTCGACTTGGATGCGCTTGATTTACGCCCATTTCTCCGTGGTGCGAATGTATGGACTGGTGACTCCTTTCTTGAGTTAGCTGACCCCCGCAGTTCAATTCGAGGCGCAGTCAACGGTCTACGAACAGGTCTCTTGTCGCCGACTGATCGACTCCGCCTTGTGCGGTTGGCTTTGCAGCTACGAGGATCTGGTACTCAGCTTTTTAGTCCTGAAAGTGACCGTTCTATGGGTCAATTTCTTAAGGAGAGAAAGTTCTCGGACCGGTCAATTGAGACAATTTGGGAGCCGTTGTTTTCGGGTATCCAACTCACTCCCGGATTAGAAGGCTCGGCGCGACTCGCTTGCCTGATTTTGGGTTGTTTGTTGTCCGGTCCCGCAGCAGTTCCTGCCCAAGGTATGCAAGCCATTCCCGAGCAAATGGCTTCGAACCTGCCCATATCGTCAGTGCGTCTTTCGTCTGAAGTTGTTGGTTTAAAGGGCAGTGAAGTTGTTCTAGCAAGTGGCGAAGTGATCGCGGCCGGGAAAGTAGTTCTCGCAACTGAAGAAACTTCTGCTGTGCAGTTACTCGGCTTGGAATCCAAGGGTGGCCGATCTCAGTGGCATGCGTATTTCAGGAGTGATGAACCTCCCAATAACAGCAAAGCGATTCATCTATTGCCCGCAAAGAATGGCCCGTGTAGGAATGTGGCGGTTATGAGTAATGTTGCCCCGGAGTACGCTCCCGAAGGTGAGGCGTTGATAGTTGCGGCTGGTCCTACAAGCAGGCCGGATCTCCCGCTCGCCGCCGCTCAAGCTCAGATGACTCAAACTTTTGGCGGCGAGGCAAAAAACTGGGAAATTCTCAGCGGGGCTGTGGTGACTGCTGCTCAACCGTTTTTTGGTCCCGGAATGAAGTTCCGGACCAAGGAAGCCGCCGAAGGGCTGGTCGTCGTTGCTGGAGACCACTCAACGACTCCTTCTATCCAAGGGGCCCTGGTATCGGGCCGGCTTGCAGGTGAGTCCTTGTTGAAAGATTAGACGTTTAGCGGAGGTTCGTAAGTATTTAGTGCTAAAATGGTGCCGACCGGGAGGTCTGCAACGTGAGTACCGAAACTCGGTCAGAAAATCCCATAGACGTCAGTTTGCCTGGGGCCCTTCCTTTTGTTGATTTTGAAATTTCAGAGTTTGATGAATTAGTTGCTGCAACTGAGCAGATACAAAGTCTCGGCCACTCTGTGGTTCGAACTCCCGCAGGACCGCTTGTTATCGGTTATGACGAGACTCGAGAGATTCTGCGTGATTCTGCGTGGATCACTGTTTTATCGGGAATGAACGCTCTGCAAGACAAGAGCCGTAGCGATCTGGACTTTGAAACTCTGCTTTCCAAGGCCCGAGATATTCTGCCTGAGGTTGACAGTCAAGTTGAAATGCGACCGAACTTGTTGTCGGTTGAAGGAGAAGATCACAAAAGGCTTCGGCGGCTGGTAAGCGCCTCGTTCACCCCGGCGAGCAGTGAAGCACTACGGCCCTTCATGCGTGAGCACGCGGATCGACTTCTCCAACCACTAGTTAGTAGAGGTGGCGGAGATTTAGTAGGTGAGTTCTGTAGGCCATTTCCAATACCAATTATTTGCCGACTCTTAGGCATTGAGGACAAAGACTCTGAACAATTTGGTCGTTGGGCAGACGTTATTTTTTCTGGTCTAGATGCCGATGCGGAAGCCGTTATGGGGCGCTTGGCGGAAATAACAGATGCTCAAAAAGAGCTTGATGCGTACGCAACCCAACTTGTTGCTGACCGGAAATCTTGTCCCCACCAAGACCTAGTCAGTGATTTAGTTGCAGCAAGTTACGAAGAGGACCGGCTCAGTGTTGATGAACTGGTGGCAATGATCGAAGCCATTTTGTTAGCTGGCACAGACACGACTCGTAACCAGTTGGGGTCACTACTTGCGATACTTGCTAACCAACCAGAACAATATGAGAGGCTTCGGAAGGATAGATCCCTTGTTCCGTCCGCAATTGAAGAGTCGCTGCGCTACATCGGGGCTGTTCGTACGACTGCCCGCGTGGCGAGTAAAGATGTAATTGTCGGAGACCTGCTCTTTCCGGCGGGCACGACTGTGTTGCTTGGCCTTCACGCCGCCGGACTTAGTCAGCCTGATGATGGCTTTCGTTTCGACATAGAACGAAGCGATCGATCTCCGCACCTTGCCTTCGGCTTGGGGGCGCACCATTGCCTAGGGGCAGCGCTTGCACGAGCGGAGTTGCAGGAGGCACTTAATTCATTTCTAGATGCTGTGCCCGCTTATGAGCTGGCTTCGCCGGTTTCGTGGAAGCCCCTCTCCATGGGGATTTGGGGCCCCGAAAAGCTTGAATTTAGAATTCTTGCCGAAGCGTCCGCAGATACAGTTTTTGCTTCGGTCGAATTTGAAGAGACGAGTAAGAAGCTTGTTAATGCTGTTGCTGATTCGGCAGCGCCGGAGCACGAAAACGAATGGATCCAAGAGGCGCACTCAGTTCGACAGGTAATTGTTGCCGGTGTCCCACGTTTGGTGAATGCCCCCACCTTTCCCCCGATTTCGCGCCTGTTACACACAGCCTTTCGTTTTGGTTGGGCCTTTTTAAGCTGGAAATTATTTGATCGGCGGCGTTCGCCAGATCTCAAACAAAAAGCTCTTTACAAAAAGTGCCGGCTAGCTGCCGAACGGCTAGGCCCTACCTACGTGAAGCTGGCGCAGCTCATCTCAGCTGCGGAAGGTGTTTTCCCTCAAGCGCTTGTTGATGAGTGTTCGCAATGCCGAGACCAAGCGAAGCCTTCGAAGTGGCGCAAGATTCAGAAGATTCTACGACAAGATTTTGGCAATTTAGATGATTCATTCGAGTCGTTCGATCAGCAGCCGTTCGCCGCCGCCTCTATCGCTCAAGTCCATTCAGCCGTCCTAAAAGATGGCTCGGAAGTAGTAGTGAAAGTTCAGCGTCCTGCTATCCAGAAGAAAGTTGTGCGGGATTTGCGGGTTCTCGCATGGGTAGCACCGAAGTTAGTAGGCAAAATTCCGGTAGCAGCTTTGGCTAATCCGCCTGCACTAGTGCAATTGTTCGCTGAGACTATTTCTGAAGAATTGGACTTCAAGCTAGAGGTCGCGAACTTGTTTGAAATTCGTCGCGCCTTAATGGGCGGCGACAAGGGTCGTTGGGTTGCGCCTGAACCAAATATAGAGATGAGCACGACTCGTGTGATCGTCATGTCTCGGATTCATGGCACGCCGCTGACTCGCTTAGATTCTGATCAACTGGGAGACGGCGATGCCCGTAATTTGTTCAGGAATATGGTCGACGGCCTTTTAGAAGGTGCAGCGTTGCATGGAATATTCCACGGGGACTTTCATGCCGGGAACTTGTTCATACTTGAAGGCGGAGCCATAGGGCTTGTTGATTATGGGATGGTCGGCCGGCTCGACAACGATCGCCGTCTCGCTTTCCTTCGATATGTGACCGGCCTGATGTCTGGAGACGTGCGGACGCAGGTTTCTGCAGTTCGAGACCTTGGTGCCTTTTCGCCTGACGTAAATATTGAAGAACTGATCGAGACGCTGCAATTAGATCGTGTGGACTTCGACCCTCTCGAACTTACTGAGGAGCAGTTTGTTTCCGAGTTCCAGTCGCTTCTAAAAGAACTGCTAGCTAGTGGAGCCCGCATACCTAAAGAGCTAATGCTGTTTGTGAAAAACTTCGCATACCTGGCTTCATTTATTCAGAAGCTCGACCCTGATATGGACCTCCTCGCAGAATTCTCTGCGATCAGCGCCGGCTTCCTCACTAAACATGGTTTCCGCGTTTCTGCAGAGCTTGGCCTAGCTATGAGTGATCTGGAAGTTTCCGAATCATCATTTCGTAGAGCAGCTGGCATTAGAGACGATATTGGCGTCTTGACATGGCGAGACTTGTCTGATCGCCGCGACGCAATGCAAAAAAGACTCATAAGTGGTAGCGGAGGCTCACTGGGGGGGCTACGAAAGGGGTGAATGTGACTGAAGTGGAAAAGATGCTCAGTCTGAATGAGGTAGCTGAACGGCTTGGCCTTCACTACATGACTGTCTATAAGTATGTCCGCTCAGGGAAATTGCCGGGTCATAAGAATGATGGTGCGTGGGAAGTCGCTGAGGAAGACTTGTCTAGTCTTTCTGATCTCGAACCTGCACCTTCTGGCCGTGGTCACCGAGCATTAGGCAAAAAGTCTGGGCTGTTTTTGCAAGCGATAGTTGCCGGCGATCAGTCCGGATCATGGTCGATTATCAATGGGGCCCTTGAAAGTGGTGCCAGCGTCGAAGATGTTATTTGTGAAGTCATTGTGCCTGCGTTGCGGTCAGTTGGCGATGAGTGGGCTCACGGCAGACTGCAGATCTTTGAAGAGCACAGGGCGACAAGCATCGTCGTTGCATCTCTTGGGCGTATGCAGGGTCTTCCTCAACGTCGCGGACGTAAACGGGGAACAGTTCTGATAGCTTGCCCGCCACATGAAACGCATGGTCTACCTGCGGCTATATGTGCCGAGCTAATACGCAGTCGGGGTTTTACTCCGTTTAACCTTGGCGCCGACAATCCGATTGAAACGATCATCAGTGCCGCCGCCTCAACCGACGAACTGATAGCTGTCATTTTGAGCACTGTGAGTTCGACCCCACAAAAAGTGGTTGTTGACAGTGTCGAAGAACTGACTGGACAGCTGCCCGATACGCCGATCATGGTGGGTGGGGTTTGGCCCGAGCTACCGGACAGCGTCGTGTCAATCAACGGCTTTCCTTCAATGCTGGATCAGCTGGAACAACTAAGTGCCTCCTAACCAATCTTTGGTAGTAGTTACCGGTGCCACGGGGTATGTAGGCGGCCGCTTGGTTCCGCAACTCTTAGCCCGCGGACACACAGTGAGATGCGTTGCCCGTCGTCCTGAAGAATTGTCGGACCGATTATGGAAAGACGAAGTTGAGATTATTCAGGCTGACTTGTCGAAACCCGATGAAGTCGAGCTTGCTTTAAAAGGTGCAACTGCTGCCTACTACCTTCTTCACTCCATGTCTTCCTCGGATGACTTTGCCAAAGTTGAGTCGGCGATGGCGGAACAGTTTGCTCTTGCATCTGAATTAGAGGGCCTCCGTCAAATCATCTATTTGGGTGGGCTGGGTCACGACGGCGATGATAAATCCGACCACCTTTCAAGCCGTCATCGAGTGGGACGTTTACTTGCCTCAGGTAGGACACCCGTAACCGAGCTGAGGGCAGCGGTCATTATTGGATCTGGAAGCGCGTCGTTCGAAATGCTTCGATCCCTCGTCGAAGTGTTGCCGGTAATGGTAGTTCCTAAGTGGGTGTCACAAACCCTGTGCCAGCCGGTTGGAATCACTGATGTACTTGACGATCTCGTCCATGTTCTAGAGCGCCCCGAATTCTATGGAAAGACAATTGATATAGGCGGACCGGACGTTGTGACATATCAAGACATGATGCACGCCTACGCTCGGGTGACTGGTCTGCGTCGCCGACGCATTATGCCAGTTCCGGTCCTTACTCCGAGACTCTCTTCTCATTGGGTTAATTTGGTAAGCCCCTTGCCGATCCAACTAGCTCGCCCGTTGATTGATTCGTTGACCAGCGATGTGGTTGTCGCCGATAAAGGAGGAGGATGCGCTCGAGGAGGAGTGAACCAAAGTTTGGAAGAGTCCATCGGATATGCAATGTCATCGGTTCAAGGCCAAGAGCTACCGACGCGTTGGAGTAACGACAGACGTATTTCTGATGAGTTCGGGGCGGCAGCTCCTGATCGCAGCGACCCGTCATGGGCGGGCGGCCGAATCTTTGTTGATAAACGTCAGCTCAACGCAGCCTGTGATGTTGAATCAGTGATGCGGGTAGTGCGGTCCCTAGGCGGAAATACTGGTTGGCTGGTTTTTAACTGGCTGTGGTCTCTGCGAGGCTTTGTCGACAAGCTTCTTGGGGGCGTAGGACTTCGGCGAGGGCGCAGACACCCTACAGAACTCCGAGTCGGAGATCCCGTAGACTTTTTTGAAGCTGTAGAGGTGCGACCAGATTTATTAAGGCTTCGTGCTGAAATGAAAGTCCCGGGACACGCATGGCTTGAATGGCGTGTGATTCCATCTGCAACAGGATGCTTAGTTGAACAGAAGGCAGTTTTCGTCCCGCGCGGCCTATGGGGCCGGTGCTACTGGCTCGCCTTAGTCCCGGCTCACGCAGTGATCTTTAAACGGATGCTTAAAGCACTGGTTAGCGAAGCTGAAGGTTAAGAAATAAATCGGAAAGGTACTCAGTGACTAAAAAGACTTCTTTCATTGGCTTAGTTACAGGGCTCTTGCTTGTAGCGTTCGCAGGCCTAGCAGGATCGGCCGGTACGTGGGATCGGTTTACCGTTCCGCCAATTGTTGTTGCAGCTCTAGCTGCAGTTGCCATGCAGTGGATCGGATTTGGATTTGCATGGAAGCTTCAAACTGAGCGTTTCTTTGACCTAGTCGGGTCTACCACCTTTGTCAGCGTCATTTTGCTTTCAGTTGTTTATGCGCGCAGCAACTTAGGCCCCCTAGACATAGTTCTTAGCTTCGCCGTTGCGATTTGGGCGGCCAGGCTTGGATCCTTCCTGTTTGTCCGAGTGCTGAAGGTCGGTTCGGACAAACGCTTTGATGTTATAAAGCCAAATTTTGCTTGGTTTCTGATGACCTGGACTCTTCAAGGTACTTGGGTAGTTGTCACTGCCGCCCCTGTCATGGCTGTGGTTGGTGATGGGTTATCGCAGCCAATTGGTGTGCTCGAAGGTGTGGGGCTTGCGGTGTGGGTGACCGGCTTGAGTATCGAAGTAGTCGCCGATAGGCAAAAGAAAAAGTTTCGACAAGAAGGCAGACACTCATTTATAAGGACCGGACTTTGGGCTAGGTCAAGGCATCCGAATTATTTTGGCGAAATATTGTTGTGGTGCGGACTTGCGGTTGCTGCGCTACCTGCACTTGGGGGATGGCAACTGCTAACACTTTCATCCCCGGCTTTTGTATGGGCACTCCTGATGAAAATATCGGGTGCTCCAATGTTAGAAGCTAAGGCAAAGCGCCGATGGGGCGACGACATGGATTACCGGGAGTATGTTGAAAACACGCCGCTGTTAGTGCCTCGTCTCAGGTGAAAAAGGGTGTTGGTTCTGGGCTACCCAGCTGTTGACTGCGGCCCATTGTTCATCCAACCACTGGACGAGTTGTTTTTCAGTCCATTCGACTGATAGTTCCGCACGTGGAGTCCGCCAGAGGTGAAACTTAAGTGCCGTTGGTAATGGAACTGATGCTTGCAGTTCTTTAAGGGAAGAAATGTCTCGAATGCCAACGTGGTTGAGTATGACAAGATCGGCGGGTGATTTTGCGAGCGCAGCAAGCGTGCCTGCGGTCCGGATAGGCAAAACAGAGGTCAAGGCTTGAGCGGCTCGGACTCTTGAGGGAGCTGTCTGGCAAAGAGCGGTCACTGCTCGCGAAAGCTTTTCTTCAGAAAACCGTGTCCCCTCAGGAAAAATCACTAGCGCCTCGTCGTCGGCCATATCAGTGGCGAGTTGACCGATGTTGGCGAGCTCGTTTTTGTTATTTAGCGAGTCCCTGTCAACAAAGTAATTTGGGATTCGATGTCCAACGATGTCCAGACAAGGGTCGCCCAACAGTTGATGTTTTAAGATAAATCTGAGACGGCGTCCTTCTGCCGATAAGAGAGCCGCTGTAAGAAGTGCATCCCCCTGGCTACCGTGACGCGCTAAAACTATTAACGGTCCACTGTCGCGCAGACATTCGAGGCCATCGACCTGCCACCGAAGTCTCAGCGTGTATTTGCCTCCAAGGGCAAGACTTCGCGCCCAGAACCTTTGAAGACGGCTATGCCAACGTTGCGATGTTGAGCTTCCAAGGCGTTTGAAGGGCGCGAGGACTAGCCACAGGAAAAAAGCGATGGTTACTCCTATTACTTCCATCGCAAGCCACCAGGCGCCAAACAAGAGTAGTCGGACATTGGGCAATGGTCTTCGCTTGAATAGGTCGAATAGGAAAGCAAAAAGCAAAAGAATGGGTAGCAAAATCCACACCGCGATGAAGGCCGTGAAGAGAGCGGGGATGGATTTAGACCTGCGTGCCCATTTGGCTGAACGCGATGATTGGCCGGCTGAAAAGCTTAGACGAGGCAAGTGGGGTTGGGCCATAGTTGGTAGCAGTAACGGGTTTGTGGTCTTTCAGCGCTAAGCAGCGGGGTGCGCTAGGCGACGTTAGTTAAGCGTCGTTCTTTGAACAACTCAACTCTTTCATGGTGCTTGACTATCGGCGGGGGATAGCCGACTTCTTTGCGTAGCGAAGGAGAAGGATCTAGTGCGTCAGCACTTGTTAGGCCAGAGAGCTCAGGTACCCATTGACGAATGTACGCAGCCTTGCTGTCAAATCGCTTCGCTTGGGTGGAAGGGTTGAGTATGCGGTGCGGATTGCTGTCAGTTCCAGTACCGGCGACCCACTGCCAGTTGAGATAGTTGCTGGCGACGTCTCCATCGAGCAGCTGCGACATGAAATAGTTTGCTCCTAAACGCCAGTCTTGGTGGAGGTCCTTTACGAGAAACGAGGCTGTCACCATACGGACCCTGTTGTGCATCAGTCCCTGCGAGCTGAGTTGTCGCATGCCGGCATCTACAAGCGGAAAACCGGTTAGGCCCTCCACCCACGAGTTGAAGGAATGGTCGTCGTATTCCCAAATGTCGCCACGATTTCTGTAGTCGCTGTGGGAGCAATCAGGTCGCGAAGCCAAAATCTGGGTGTAAAAATCCCGCCAAACGACCTGTCGAACAAAGGGTTCTGAATCTGGTAGGTGAGTGCAGAGCTCAACGAGTCGCAAGGGCGAAATACAACCGAAGCGGAGATAGGGCGACAAGAGGGACGTGCCTTCTTCTGAAGGCGTATTGCGATTCTGCTCGTATGAAGTGATTCCGTTTTGGACCCAGTCGTTTAGCCGAAGCCAGCCGTGAGTTTCTCCACCAATTATTTCGGAAGAGAGTTTTATGTATGGGCGTGATTTTGCAGGAGATAATTCAACGGAGGAGTCGTTGAATGACCGTGGTGGGCACACAATCGACCGTTTGGGGAATTTAAGCCACGCACGCCAGTAGGGGGTAAAAACTTTGTACTCTCCGCCTCCGGCGGGTTGAATGCAGCCGGGTGGAACGACTGTCACTCCCGGGTGTCGATAAAAATTGACGCCTCCGTCAATGCACCAATCCTCGAGCTTTTGGAGCCTGGTTTGTGCGTGCAGGCTGTAGTCATCGGAGATGTGGACGCTTGTTACGTTCAATTCTCTAACTCGCTGTTGAATTTGGTCGAACCAGTTCCCATAAGCGACCTCAAGTTTGGCTCCGCGATCTCTTAGAGACCGCGAGAGATCTTCGAGGCATTGATCGAGAAAGCTGCGCCGTCTCTGGGATGTTGTTGGTTTGTGCAAGATCGCATCATCCATAACGAAGAGACAATGCATCGGCCCGTCAGCGGCCGCAGCGCAAAGAGCTGGGTTATCGTCGAGACGAAGATCCCTCGTGAATACGAGTAGAGAACTCATTGCGCCAAACCTAAAGGCCACACTGCAAAGCGATTCAAGGTGCGTGAAGGTCTCGCCCCCAAAGGCCTCACGATGCAGGGTCCAGGCTCTTATCAGCAGCGCTTGACGCTAGAGCTTTGCTGACCGCCCGCCGAGCGCTTTCAGCCGAAACCCCCACTAAGTCACCAATTTCTCGGAAGGTTCTTTCGATCCCGTCATCCAAACCGAAACGGTAGCGGACCATTTCCCGTACCTTTGGCTTCATTTTGTTGAGTGCTCGGGTGACGAGTTCGTGACCGTGCCATTCATTGACGAGATCATCTGGTGTTGGATCAAGAGACGCCACCACCGTGTGGAGGTCTTTGCTCCCGTCGGTGTCGATTGGGACGTCAAGAGAAGCAACGCGAGTTAACGCGTTGATCCTTCGCATTTCTTGCGACAACTCTGGAGATGTCGCATCAGCCTCGCGTAGTTGTCGCCGCAGGGCGCTGTGTGTATCGGCGGGAATTCGAATTAAGTTGCTGTGCTGATCGATTAAACGATTAATTGCTTGCCGGATCCAGAAGGTTCCATAAGTCGAGAACTTGAACCCTTTACGACCATCGAATTTTTCGACTGCGTGGTCTAAACCGATATTGCCTTCTTGGATAAGGTCTTCAAGGCTTAGTGAGTTAGGAACTGGGTATTTCTTGGCGACGCTGACCACTAGTCGAAGGTTGCTGAGGATGAAATGCTCCTTTGCGCGCAACCCTTTTTTGGTCAGCCGCTCAAGTCTTTTCAGTTCTTGGAGATCGCGATATTCTCCTGCCTCCATCTTTTCGGAAGCGTCTTTCCCTAGTCGAATCTGTTCCGCCAGCTCCACCTCTTCGGCTTTGGTAAGGAGATCATGATTACCAATGTCGTTGAGGTAGATATTGAGGGTGTTGCTTGGTGCATTCATTTTCAGCCTTTCATTATTGTTGGTTTGTTGATTAATTAAAGAAATTAGTGCTAAATCGACAGTTAGTTTTCAAAGTTGTGATTTTTGCCATCATGTTCGATTAATGCTTTGAGTCGGCGAAGATTGCCGTTCCAGACCCAGCGAAGAATGGGACGCGCGATCAAGGCGCCGAGGGGCCCTCCGAGATACCACGGAAACCGCAAGCTTTCAGCCCACCGGAATACGGTTTCTCCTGAGCGAGACTCTTCTAATGAAAATTGACCCCACCCGCTAACGATGCCCTGGTGACTTACGCCCATGACGCTGTTCTCGTGCCAGGACGTAATTGTCATTTTGTCGACCAAGCGAAATGGGCCGATCTTGGTATCACATTCGAAATGCGTCCCTTCCCCGGCTTTGGAAGGAGATGTAATGCGAATAGCGTCGGCGTCTTTCATCCACTCAGTGTGGGATTCAATGTCTTTGACGGAATCCCACACCTCTGCGGGTGGTCGAGAAATGGTTATGGCTACGTCGATTGGATGTTTGCTTGTCATATTCGGCTCAGTTCAGTACTTGGTAGGCAACTAGTGTTCCGAAGGGAATTCGCAAGCTCCATGCCGCCGTGCGGGTCCAGTTGATTCGCAGAAGCTTGGGAATGAGTTCAGCTCTTCCAGTAGCTATTTTGGAATGAAGCGGGACAGCTTGAAATACCGTTACAACAATGGCGACCAGCAACAAAGCGAATCCCGCTAAAGACTCCAAGATTGCCTCTTCCGGCCATTGAAGGAGCAAAAGAAAGCTGCTGCCTGCCTCGATTACCATGATCGGACCAACCACCCGGGTGATAAGACCCTGATGCTTGGTCGCGATCTTGGAAATGGACTCTTCCGCGACTTCGCCCAGTAAGGGATAGTGAACTACCTGTATGACCCACAGGACACCCGCCATAAAGGCCGACGCCGCCAGGGATATAAGGGCAAGGGAAGAAGTCATTAGAGCACAGTTACTCGTAGTTAACGAAGATTCGATAGTGAGGCAGAAGCGACTGTTTGCTGGCTCGTTACCCGGGTGTAGGCCGGCTGGAGAGCAAATTCACCTTTCGGGTAGGTGAGGGGTTCACGTCGTCCGAAGGAGAGATCCTCCCTTGAGGCATCCCGACCACTCGCATAGGCAACGAGAAGTACAGCCCAAACGGTGAAACCGAAAATAGCTGCGCCAACACACATCAGGAGCGTCTCGTTCATTGGGAGCTCCGATCATTAGTCAGAACTAACGTCCCCAAGGAATGGATGGCAGGTACCCAGAGGCCAACGAAAATGCCTTGGTCTTTGTTGCCGCTGTACCAGAGGCTGACCGAAAGAACCAGGGAAGCGAAGCCTGCTGCCATGAAAAGCAGCTTTGGTTGCGAGAAGGTGACCTTGTTGGTCACTGAGTTGGCTAACACCGTGAACTCCTTTTAGTGCTAAATAGTAATTAGCACTAATTACTATACGACGAAGTGAGCGTCGTCAAATCAATCAGGCCTTAATTGAATAAATTTTTGTGAACACGGATTTTTCTGGCCCTCATCAGCCCAGGTAACGAATTCCAGATATGTCCGGCTCAACTAAATTCGGGCAACAAATTTCTGCAACACTTAGAAGATGCGTCCGAATCCCTTAAAAGCGAAACTAGCGAACGGCGAAACTCACTATGGGACAATGGTCTTCGAATTTCTCAGCGCAGGCCTTCCACAGATCCTCCAAAACGCAGGCTCCAGTTTCGTTTTCTATGACATGGAACACAGCGGCTTCTCGATGGAAGAGATGAAGTTGCAACTTGCTTTGTGTCGAGGTCTAGACATTGTTCCGCTGGTGCGTCCACCTGACACCACCTACCAGTACACCGCGAGTTTGCTTGATTTAGGTGCAGCAGGGATGCTCTTCCAAATGTGTGAGACCGCGGAACAAGCAGAAGAGTTTGTGAAGTGGACTCGATATCCACCGGAAGGCCAAAGAGGAGCCATGTTCGGTGGCGCTCATGATGACTACAGTTCTGACTCGGTGCCTGAAATTATTGCTGGTGCTCACGAGCGAACGATGGTTTGTGTTCTTATTGAGTCGGCAAAAGGAATAGCTAACGCCGAAGAAATCATGTCTGTTCCAGGAGTTGATGTCGCTCATTTAGGACACGGAGACCTGTCACTCTCTCTTGAGGTTCCAGGAGATACCGCTCACCCGGAAATGCAAAAAGGTATCGACAGGATTCTTGGAGCTTGTGAAACCCACGGGAAAACAGCAGCGTGTCTTGCCGGATCAGTGGAGACGGGGATTGAATGGGTGAACCGAGGATTTCGGATGGTCAGTTATAGCTATGACATTGGTTTGATGATGTCGGCTTTGCAAAACGGCATTGAACAAATTCGTACAGGAGTTGCTGAAAATGGATCTGACTGAGGATCAGTGTGAAGAGTTCAGAGAGCGTGGATGGATAGTCGCTCCATCTGTGTTTAACGCTGACGAAGTTCGGCTACTCAGTGACGCTGCCCTTCAAGTTCTAGAACGGCCGGGCCCTGAGGTTGGACGTGAAGCAGACGGATCCCCCCATGTTTCGTGGGGGATGCACTTATTTGACGAACAGCTTGCTGTGCTGTGTCGACACAAAAATCTTATTAACCCAAGCAAGACCCTCTTGGGCAACGACGTATATGTTCACCAATCTCGAATCAACATCAAACAGACCAATGGATCAGTTGTCGCGTGGCATCAAGACTTCGGAACGTATCACCGAGTCGACGGAGTGCCGGAGCCCCGAGGAGTCATGATTGGAGTCTTTCTTGATGATGTAACAGAGGTAAATGCGCCGTTATTAGGGGTTCCTGGTTCGCATAAGGAAGGCCTAGTATCGACGGCTTCGCTAGACCCGACTTCGCCCGATTTCGAAGAGGTCTCGAAATACCGCTACGACATCACTGAGGACACAATGGCCCGACTCGTAGAGCAATACGGCTTGGAAACCATCACTGGGCCCGCGGGCTCGGTCCTTTTCATGGACATGACGGTCGTTCACGGTTCTACTGTCAATATCAGTCCGCTAAGAAGGTTGTTGTTGTTTGTAAATGTTTGCCCAGTAGATAATCGAGGAGAAACCTACGAACGAGCGGAGTATTACGCCACCCGAGATTTCTCTGCGATTATTCCGGTTGGTTCCGAAGAATTTCAGATTGCCGGGTAAATATGAATCTCGAGTTTGAGAAACTCCAAAATGATTTTGGCGCACGGATACATGGGTTAGACCAGCATTGCGATGTTGATGAACAGCTTGTGAAAGCTCTCACCGCTGGCTTGAATCAGCATGGAGTTTTGCTAATGCGGGGCGACGAGATTTCACCTGCTCGGCTTGTTCAATTAGGTCGGGCTTTTGGAGAACTAGAAATTCTTCCCGAACCTGAAAAACGGCACCCTGATCACCCCGAAATCTTTGATTTAACAAACGTCAGAAGCGACGGTGAAGTTGTTGACTACGAGGAACCTCAGGCGGTTTTTTTGAGGGGCACTGAGCGCTGGCATACGGATAGTTCCTTTCGAGAAGTGCCGTGTCTATGCACCATGCTCTACGCCGTTGAGGTGCCTGATGCCGGAGGTGAGACGCAGTTCGCAGATATGTTTTCGGCTTTAGCACAACTTCCGGATGCTTTGCGGGCAGCGATTGAAGGCAAAAGACTGGTTCATAGCTATGTCTATAGTCGAGCAAACAACCCCGGCCGTATGGAGCCGATGAGCCTGGAAGAAGAACAGAAGTATCCGGCAGTAAGTCACCCGTGGATTCGAAGCCACTCAGATGGACGCGAGTCTCTTTACATGGGCGGCCATGTTTCGCACGTGGAAGGCATGGCCCTTGAAGAAGGTCGGCAGCTCATTGAGGATGTCCTGGCGGCAGCAACACAAAGACAATTCATATACGAACATCACTGGGAAGCCAATGACTTAGTCATATGGGATAACCGGTCAACACTTCACCGGCTCCGCCCATATGAGATCTCCGCTCGTAGACGCGTCATGAGACGCGTGACTGTTGCGGGTGTCGACCCGGTTGTGTAACGAATTAGCTGAGCTTTGACTCTAAGAAACCTACGACCTGAGGCCACAGTTCCGCTGCAAGTCCCTCGTCGAATGCGCCCATAGGGTTTTCTTCATTCATGAAGCCATGGCCGGCCTGGTGAATGGTGATTTGTACGTCTTTGCCCATCTCACGAAGGCGTTCACCTAGGTCTGATGCTGCTTCGGGTGTAAAGAAATCATCGGGTGATGCCATGTGGCCTTGAACCGAGGCGGTTAAACCTGCCCAATCAGGTTCCTGGTCACCTTGAGGAAATCCGTAGAACGGAACAGCAGCTTTAACAGCATCTCCGCGGAGAGCCGCGATCATGAAACTGAGGAGCCCTCCCATACAGAATCCAATGACCCCTACTCCATCTCCAGATGAGGCTTCGTGGTTAAGTAAGAAGTCAATCGCCCCGCTCATATCGCGAGCTGCCCTATCAGGTGGCAAGTCGGTCATGAGCTGTCCAGCCTTGTCCATCTCGTCATGGCCCGCCAATTCACCGTGATAAAGATCGGGTGCTAACGCGACAAAACCTTGGTCAGCGAGATAGTCAGCTACCCCTTTCATCTGTGGGTTTAAGCCCCACCATTCTTGAATGACCATGACTGCTGGCCCTGAGCCGCTGTCGGGTAAGGCCAGATGTCCCCTGGCGTCATGTCCGTTACTTGCAAATGAAACCATTTCTCCCATGAGCAGGACCGTAGTCGCGACAAGAACTAAATGCATTTGATATTGGAATTCAACAATTCATAGTGAAGTAGTGGGCGCAGTGAAAGAATGGCTCTCATATCAATGAGAGGCACATATGAATCTGCGACCTAGTCCGGTAGCTCCGTTCTCATACGTCCCCGGTATCGATCCGTACTCAGGTGGCGTGGTGGCGTCTTCGGGGAACGAGATTGTACGTATCAGCTTGGCGGAAGAAATACCTTGGCGTCAGGGTTTCGAACGCATCGAGGCCATCACAGAAAGCGATGGTGTTGCGAGAACAGCATTATGCGCGGTTGAGCTTCGTTGTCCAGAGCAACATTCGTTTGAGGGATTTATTGGGTTCAATGACGAATACAGGTCGTTACTAAATAGTTGGGGTCTTTTGAACGGCGACGAAAACCCAATTGCTCGAACAAATGTGGCGCCGGTTCATTATGCGCCCCAAACCACTTCCTTATACGCGTTCAGTTATGTAAAGGAATCTGATCAGTCCGATCGGCATTCCTTCGTAGTGGCTGGAGCCGGTGACTTGATGGATCAGAGCGATCTTCAAGTCAGCAGCATTGTCGCTAAAGACCGTAGCGATAGAGAGGCATGGAGATCAAGAATTGAGCAGGTGTGTGAAGAAATGGAGGATCGTATGACCGCCATTGGAGTCGGCTGGCAAGACTGCACGGTGATTGATGTTTACTGTGCTGAGGACTGGTTCACTCAAGCTGGTGAGGTATTGCTCAAGCGCATTGGCCCAGCCGTACTCAATGGAATTCACTGGCATGTTGCCCACCCTCCAATTGAAGGTCTTCGCTTTGAAATGGACGTTCGACGAGTTGGTACCGAAAAGGTGGTCTGATATTTAGGGAACCAGGAACTTCATTATCACTGGGCTAATAAGACCACGGTTTACTGCATCCGCCGCGTTGTCTTTCATTTCCATCATGCGAGGGCCCATGAGGTGACCGAGTGTCACTGGCGTTGCCGAAGCTGGTGGCTCGTTAAAGAATCTCAAAGCTAAGTCATAGTGATCTGAGTTCCCTACATGTCGTAGACCAGCATCCTCAGCAGCTGTTTCGTAAGTTTCAACTGACTCTGGAAAGCTGAATTGGGGGGTTGAAGACCATGGCATTGGATAGATCAGATTGCCCTCTTTCGTGATCGTTACGTCGTAGATCAAGACAGTTCCTTGGGGCCGACACACTCTTGCGAGTTCGCTCATCATCTGGCCCTTGTTTGCAATGTTCATACCAACGTGGAGCATTGTCACCGCGTCGAAGGCGTCATCCATAAATGGAAGTTCGGTAGCGGAACCAACTTTGAAGTCAACTTGTTCGTTCATGTCCACGAGATTTGTGAGCTCAATAGCTGCTTTAACAAACTCGGGTGTCAAGTCGATGCCTGTGACTGATGCTCCGGTAGATCGTGCAAAAAATCGGGCGGCTCCGCCGATTCCGCAACCAACATCAAGAAGGTGATCTCCAGAGCTGAGATTTAGCGCTGACGCAACCTGAATGGTGCCTTCTCGGCCGCCGATATGAAATTCGTCCGCGCCTGCTAGAACATCGGGATCGAGATTTTCCATGTCGAAACCTGCCTCAGTTAACGCGCCAACGACTCGCTCAACGATCCCGTCGTTTCCGTAGTGTGCTTCAACTGAGTCAGTCATTGCGTGGCTCTTTCCAATCTCGATTTAGAAATTATGTTGCCAGAGGTTCGGACGGTATTTGAAATCCCCAGTCCTTTGTCCGCACCATTTCTTGGTCCGCTACAGCTATTAATCCTTCTGTGCCATATAACGCCCCTCCGCAGATGATGCTTCGGTCGTCGTCGCGTTCTCGCCATGACTGAAAAACATATGTTTCGCCTACACGGACCTCGTCGAAAAACTGTGCCGCTATGTTGCCGGTTACCGCACCGCCACCAGGTTTTTGGGGCGGATCCACGAAAAGTACATATGCGGTAACACAATCGAAAGCCGTCCAGACAAACTCTCGCGGAATCACTCCGTTCTTGTCTGCCCATTGAGGGGCAGGCGACCAGACCGCAACAACGTGACTTCCGTCACCAAGTGGTCTGATTCGGACTCCGAGTCCGTCAACCTCATGACCGCACCCAATGCACTGTGGGTATGGTGGGTCCCATCCCATAGGTCGGTCCATAGCTGCATCTATGGAGTCTTTTGGTATTGGTGATCGGGCATCGACGTGAAGGGGACCTAGAGCTGCGGACATCACTAGTTCGTCGCCGCGGTGTATTACTGCCCCATCATCTTTGATACTGCGAATCAACGATTCACCTGGGTGCATGGCTTTGCGGATATGGACCCTTATCGGACCATTAGAGGACCCAGCAGCTAGGCCAGCAACGTAGCCTCCCTGCATTGTGTCGGGCATACCAACGTAGGTGTCCAATAAGTCAATGTTGGCTTCACTCATCGATGATGGCCGTAAATAGTAGAGACCACATCAGGATCAGTAACAGCTTCAATCAGTACCGGTCTGCCCGACTGCCGATTTTTAACGATCTCAAGGGCAGCATCAATATCGTCAAGAGAGTTAATCTTCGCTGTGTCACAACCCATGCTGGCAGCAACAGCACAGAAATCTGGCCACTCATGTAGAGAAGCGGTTGGATCCATGCCTTTAGCTACAAGCTGGATATGTTCAGCGCCGTAGCTGCCGTCGTTGTAAACGACCACTACGAGGTCGAGGCCGAGATGTACGGCAGTTGAAAGTTCTGTTAGGCCTCCCATCATGTATCCGCCATCGCCGATGCATAGCACCGTCGGTCGGGTTGGGTCGGCTACTGCGGCTCCAATTGCCGTCGACATGCCGAGCCCAATAGCTCCAAAACCGTGGCTAGTGACCAGATCTCGGGGTTTAGGAACTGACATGGTCAAAGCGTCCAGCATAAATCGGCCAGCGTCGACGACAACTTGCCTGTCTTGAGGCAGACCTGCATCTAGCTGACGAGTCAAGGTTCGGGGGTCTACAGCACCGTCGTAGCTTTTGTCTTCGTATGAGTTTGTCGGGTCGAACTCTTGAAGTTTCTTTTCGAGGTCTGCTGTTCTGAACGAGGAGGGCTGATGCTCAGCTTCTGTTAACAGTTCGATCATTGCGTCAGCTACAACTCTTGCATCTCCGACAACCCCTGCATCAACAGTTGCATGTCGATCAATATGGGTTGGGTCAAGGTTTACGTGTACAACTCGTTTGCCTGCTAGCAGGCTTTGATAATCAGTTGTGAAGAAATTGAGTGAAGCCCCGAAGACTAGGAGGCAGTCGGCCATCGCAAAGGTTTCGCCAGCGATTTCATGGCTTAAGGTCCCGTGGATCCCAAGGTTGAAAGGCTCGTCTCTGAAAAAGCCTGTGCCTAAGAGAGAAGTTGCCAAAGGCGCCCCAAGAGCATCGCCCAGTTGTATAAGAGCTTCTCGTGCATCAGACGCGACAGCCCCGCGGCCGGCCAAGATAATGGGTCGGCTTGAAGAGGCGATAATGCCGAGGGCTGATTCTAGTTGATCAGGGTCTGGCGCTAAACGGACAGGTGGAGTGTTGAGGGCCGGGCGTGATTGATATTCAACTTCGTCCCATTCGATGTTTAACGGGACATTTAAGACAACTGGCCGACGGTCGGCGTGAGCACGTCGCACAGCCGAAGAAACGTCTTCAGCAATAGTTTCGACATTTCTAACGGGTTGAAATCCAGCTCCGGTCGCTGCAACTAATGCGTGTTGGTCAAGGTTCTGGAGATGCTGTTCATTTTCGATTGGAGTGTCGCCAGCGACTAGCAGCATCGGGGTCTCATTTTTGACGCCTTCTACTAGTGCGGTAATCGTGTTGGTGAGTCCGGGTCCATGTGTGACAGTCGCGACGCCTAGTCTGCCGGTCGCTTTTGCCCACCCTTCAGCCATGCAAACGGCATTAGCTTCGTGTGTAGCGCCTATCAGAGTGACGCCATGCTCGCGTTGTAGGTTTTCACCAATGAAAAGATTTCCATCGCCCAGGACACCGAAAACCGTGTCGACTCCGTGATCTACTAGCGCTTGGGCTACAGCATCATGTCCTAACATTTCGTGTCCTCCCGGGTGGCGAAAGTAATTGAAGTCTCCAAAGAATAGTTTCGGGCTGTTGAATGGTGACCGCCCATTGGATTCCCATGAAGCTAATCACCCTCACCACTCTCTTGTCCACGAAGATTTGTCAAGAGTGAAGAACTATCAGGCGCGGCCTTTTGAAGTGCAACTACGGTCGTGAGGCCGACCTTTGATTGGACTGAAGATGCGATTAGGCCCCCTGTTGGGATTTGAACAAAGTTTTGACACTGTTGTCACTGTTGCTCGTGAAATGGAAGCTGTTGGAGCCAGTTCAGTCATGCTTGCAGAAGCAGGTCGTAGCGCGGTCACTCAAGCCGCCGCTGTGATCGCTGCTACAGAATCAATAGAAGTTGGGACCTATGTAGTGAATGCTTTTGCGAGGTCTCCTTGGCTGACGGGACTCACAGCCCGAGATTTAGATGAAATGAGTGGGGGGCGCTTCGTAATGGGCGTTGGTACTGGAAACCCTCACTTCAACGACTGGTATATGGGTATTGATTCAACGAAGCCGTTGGCGGCGATGCGTGATTTTGTGCAAATAGTTCGACGAGTAGTGGCAGCTCAAACAGGAGAGCGTGTCAGCTTCGAAGGTTCGGTGCATCATGTCGAAAAGTGGAGAGCAAGTTTCCCGCCGTTGCGTCAATCTGTTCCGGTGTATCTCTCAGCATCGGGACCAAACATGATGCGGTTAGCAGCGGAAGTGAGTGACGGTATTGGAGTTGGCATTATGGCTTCAGTGGAATTCATGAGTGACACAGTTCGTCCCAACGCGATTGCTGCGGCCAAATCAGTGGGTCGCGATGGTTCTGAATTAGCCTTCCCAATGGGGGCTTTGGTGAGTGTGAATGATGACTCAGAAGCTGCTCGCAGAGCAGCGAAAGCTTCAGTATGTGGCTTATTCCATCCGGTTCCTCACCCCTATTACGACTCTCAAATCCGACAGCAAGGATTTGTTGAAGCTGCTGACATGTTGACGGAGCTGATGCCTCAGGGAAAGACAACTGAAGCTATGGAACTGCTCCCCGAGGAAATTATCGACACCATGACTATTAGTGGCACTCCGAAAGAATGCGCGCAGCGAATAAAAGATTACGAAGGCGTTGCCGATCAAATTGTCATGATGCGAGTTGCACAGAAAAATGAAGCTTCAGGGGTCCATGCCTATGAGCCTATTTTCGAATTGATTTCAGAAACGCAATCTAATTGAAAAGCTGATGCTGTTAGCCCCCTAAAATTTATGGGATTAACGGATACGAGCATTCTCGTGGAGGCAGTGGCCCCAGTCCAGCTACCCTGCAGCCATGACTGAACGCATAATTCCATCTTCACAACAGGCCATGTATGACAACTTCCATTTTGCTCCGGGGGTAAAGACAGGCAACTTGTTGTTGATGTCGGGACAGGTAGGAAACGACTCCTCAGGCAAATGTCCCGAAGACTTCACTGAACAGTTTCGACTTGCCTTCCAGAATATCGAAGCGATTCTGGTCGAAGCCGGCGGAGATTTGTCAAACATTATTGAGTTCACGAGCTACCACATCGGTATGCGAGAGCATCTGAGAGAATTCATAGCAGTTAAAGATGAGATGATTAGCGAGCCCTATCCGGCTTGGACTGCTATTGGATGCACAGAGCTAGCGATGCCTGGCGCTGTTGTCGAAATCCGGGCACAAGCTGTTATTAGTTAACAAGAGTGGGTCCCTCATACGAAGTCGCAGTTATTGGGCGCGGATTGATTGGTTCCGCGGCCGCGCGTCACCTAGCAGAGTCAGGTTGCAACGTCATTGTTATTGGCCCTGACGAGCCGCTTGATCGTCGGGTAAGTCAAGGACCTTTCTGCAGTCATCCTGACGAAGGAAGGATCACGAGGATCGCAGGCCGGACCCCTATCTGGTCGGAGTTAGCTGCTCGTTCGATAGCTCGTTACGCCGATATCGCTGAGCGATCTGGAATTGAATTCCATTCGCCATGTGGACTTGTTAGCTCGTCACCGAAGATCCCCGAATGGTTAAAAAATTCTGAACTGGCCGGAGGTGCCGCTCGCTCAGTTGATTGTGAGTGGGTGTCCGCTGAGACAGGGATTTCTCTGACGAATGGACACCCTGCGCTGTACGAGGGTGCTCCGGCTGGATATATCAATCCACGGAGCCTTGTGAAGGCCCAGACAACACTTGTTGGTCAGGCAAAGGGCGTTGTAGTAGCAGAATCTGCCTCAACAATAACGGCGCTCACTGGTGGCTACCAGATCAACGGAAATTGCGGACCACTGTTCGCTGATCGAGTGCTCGTAACGACCGGAGCTTTCGGTTCTGAACTTCTAGATCGCCCCCTTGATCTGCGCCGCATGCAGCGGACAACTGTGACAGCAGAGTTGTGTATCGATAGCAACCTGCCGAGTCTGATATGTGTCGACCCTCCAGATGAGCGGCTTGAAGAAATCTACTGGGTCCCACCTGTCCGCTATCCAGATGGACGAGTCGCACTGAAAATCGGCGGAAATTTGCGTGACGCGGAGCCAGTTGCCCAAAAGGCTCTTACGGAGTGGTTTCAAAGTGATGGCGACGCAGTCGAAGTCGAAGCTCTAAAGAACTCTTTACTTGGTTTATTACCCGGCGTAGAGATTGCTAGCTGGGCTCAGAAGCCTTGCGTAGTAACTAATACAGCATCAGGACATCCATACATTGGCTGGGTTGAAGATGGCGTTGCGGTGGCGATGGGAGGATGTGGGTCAGCGGCGAAGAGTAGCGACGAACTTGGACGTTTAGCCTCAGAACTGTTCAAGTCAGAGGGATGGAGTGACTCGCTGCCCTCTAAAGCCTTTGACCCGGTTTTCGCGTAACTGGCTTTTAGTTGCCTTTGCGGGAATATGACAGTTCGCGCTTCAGCTGTTCGATGCTTGGGTGTCCAGTAAGCCTAAGAAAAACTGAACTGCTGGCCCGATTATGACAACAAACCAAAGAGTTCCCCAGCCAATAGTTCCGCCCATTGCTAACCCGCAAGCTAGGGCGGCGCCCTCTATCAGAGTTCTGGCTTTCCAAATAGCGACACCGCGACGGTCGAGAGCTGTCATTAACCCGTCACGCGGTCCGGGCCCCAAACGGGCGCCGATGTAAAATCCCGAACCTATCGCGACGACCACAGGACCCAGAGCGGTACAGAAAGCTCTAACCACAGAATTTGATGGGCTACCTGCGATACTGATCGTGGCGTCTACGACTAATCCGATAACTAAAACGTTTGCCAGGGTTCCAACACCCAAGGGTTCCTTGAGTACCAGTAGAGCTATCAGGAGAAGTACTCCTATGACGATCATCGCCGTACCGAACGTCAGCCAGGTCTGTTCAGCGATGCCCTGATGCAAAATATCCCACGGTGGAAGGCCGAAGTCACCGAGAAGCACAAGGCCTAAACCGACGCCAAAGAAGATGAGTCCGACAGCTAGGCGCAGGTATCTCCAGGGCAGAGAAGTTCGGATAGTCACCTCTGACCACGCTAGAGGAACAGTATGTCTTTCACGCCGCTGGCGTCACTTTCCTGAAGGTGAGATTCACGCGAGGTTCTTTGACCACCTTCGATCGAGGCACTTCGTGCTCCCAAAGTTGTTGTGTGGAGCCGCGCATGATCAGTACGTCCCCAGAATTGAGAACTATGTCCACTGTCGTGAGTGAACGATCTTTGCGTCGCATGCGAAACTTGCGAGATGTGCCCAGACTTACCGAAGCGATGATTGGGGCGAGGCCTAATACGTGTTCGTCGTCTGCATGCCAGTCCACCTTGTCGGCCCCATCTCGATAGAAATTGGCCAAGACTGAGTTGAACTCTTCGCCCGCTAATTCGATGACACGGTGTCGAATAGTGCGGAGATTTGAAGTCCATTTAGTTGGACGCATATGAATGCCTGACCAACTGTATGAGCAGTCTGGATCCCCGTACCATGCATTCAGTCTTGGGACATCGTGCACTCGTCCGAACATTGAAATTTTGTCCTGTCTCCATTCGAGTTCATGGATTAGCTGTTGGCACAGGAAGTCGCCCTCGGTGCGATCCCAGACGCCTCTATGAAGGACAAGATCAGCTCCGGGTAAATCGAATTCTTCGATTTGTCTGCTTTCGAAGAGCGATGTTTGAGAAAGTGATCTGGAGCGAGTCACTAGAAAATGCTGAAGCCGCCGTCGATTTTGATGACGTCTCCTGTATGCCACCTGCTGGCATCGCTCATCAAATAGACGGCTATTGCACCAAAGTCTTCTGGTTGCCCCCAGCGACGCATCGGGATTCTTGGCATGACGTTTTCGACGAATTTGTCCCATCCGAATAAGCCAGATGTCATCTCCGTTTCGATCCAACCAGGTATAACGGCGTTCGCTGTGATTTTGTATCGTGCCATTTCGACTGAAAGTCCCATCATCATGGCCAACATCGCGCCCTTCGATGCGGCATAAGCCTGCCCTTTAGGAGAACCTTGGATAGCCGTGCCACTTGAGGTCAGTACTAGAGAGCCACCTTCTCCTTGTGCGACCATTTGCCGAGTTGCGGCTCGCAAGGTGTAAAAGACACCGTGGAGATTGACATCTAGCACCGAGAACCAATCATCGTTCGAGTGTTCGAAGAATGGCTTTTGGTTTTGTGTGCCAATACCAGCATTAGGAAAGCAACCATCGATTCGGCCGTATCTGTCAATCACCGAGGCCATACATTCCTCTACTTGGTCCTCGTCAGACACGTCGCATTGGACAGCTGATGCGGAAGGATTGATTGACTGGAGCTCTTGTTCTGCCGCACTGTTTTTTTCTGAATTTGTTCCCCAGATGCTTACGTCAGCGCCTGCGGCTGCCAAAGCTTTGGCGAAACCGAGACCGATACCGCCGTTTCCTCCGGTGATAACAGCGACTTTGCCCGATAAATCGAACCCGTCGTAGCTCATAGTGCTTTCCTCCGAAGTTTGGCTCTTCCTAAATACTAGAAGGCGAAGACTGAGCGAAACCGGCAACTCTCTGGAAGACTCTCAAAATGGAATTTGAGACTGTCAAGATTGATGGAGAGGGTGCTGTCCGCCATTTGGTGTTGAACCGTCCAGAAGTGCATAACGCGGTGAATGCTCAATTAGTTGCTGACATGTACGAAGCGGTTCGACTATTAGATGCGGACTCCTCAGTTCGGGTTGTAATCGTTCGAGGCGAAGGTAAATCTTTGTGTTCGGGTGCTGATCTCAAACAGCCCCGAACCAGTCCTCAAGACGCGATGATCGGATCGAAACAAGGCGCGTTGATGTACGACGCGTTACTACATATGAATCCAATCACTATCGCGTTGTGTCACGGATACATGATCGGCGGAGGAGCAGTGTTGCCAGCTGCTTGCGATTTCAGAATTGCGAGCCCGACGGTAAAGCTCACTTTAAACGAGGTCAGTATCGGGTTTAATTTGACGTGGCATTCCCTACCAGTACTCGTCAATCTTGTTGGACCACACAAGGCCAAAGAAATGCTGATCTTAGGCCGAACATATGGAATGGCAGACCTCAATGAATTTGGTTATTTCACAGCCACGGTTGATGATGACGATGGTCTGGTGCCTGGAGCTGAAGAACTTGCGTTAGAGATTTTGAATCAACCTCCAGTACCTGTGACGGTTACTAAGGCGTCTATAAACGCGCAGGCGATGCCTGTGGGTCGAGCTATCCAACACATGGATCACTTAGCAGTCGGGTACATGGGTAAGAGCGATAACTCCCGTGTGGCAAGAACGACATACTTCGGGGGTGAGCCTCGCGATTGGACTGACGATTGAGGCGATTTTTCTTGTACTTAGATGCGAGCAGAAGTGAACTGGTCGAGACCTAGTGAATGGCTAATGTCACCTATTGCATCGAGTCGTTCAGGAGGATGGCGAGTGCCTGTCCCATCGGCGATTCGAGTCATCATTTCAAAATTCGCTACTACGGCGCATGCGTCAATCATCGTTTCTTCGTCACTCACATCAACTAACGCCGCCCGAGCCGTCGATAACGTCTCAAGGTCGTTGACTGAGCTGTCGACCAAATTTGCCAATGCTGGGGCGTGCTGAACTGCTTCATTTTCGCTCGCTTCACCGCGCACTAGCGACAGATCTAGTTCAAGATCATTTACGGAGCTGCTCGCACGGAGCATCATGGCATGGGCAGCGGTTCAATAGAAACATTCCCGGTGTGCAGAGAGTCGTCCAGCCACAAATTCCATCTGTCGGCGAGATAAGTTCCCTCTGCTCCAATTCAAGTCCACCATCTCACGGTTTGGTATGTATTGAGCATTGGAGAGCACCGACAATGTGTCCATGGCAGCAGGAACGGAGCTTAGAGCTCTAATGACAGGCGCGATAACGGGTAGTCCTTTGTAGAAAGGCTCAAGTTCTGGGGTCATATCTTCAAGGTGGACGACCGGTACCCAATGATGATTAGCGGGTTTGGATGGCTGTTCTTGTCTTGAAGGTTCCCCGTCAAGGGCCGTTGGAAATTCTGGCCGGTCGATCCCAGCCAACTGAGCGAATCGCAGAACCGAAGCAACGCTTATTACTACGTCGATTACTTCGACCCATTGCTGATGGGTAATAGCAGTTGCATCGCGCATGCTCAGGTACCAGTCCTCGGTCAAAGTGCCGGCGTGTCTCGTAAGCCGATAGATGGCATCTTGGAGCTGCGAGCTCAGCACTGAGCTGTGTGCTAGACGCCCAGTAGAAGAAGCGCTGACCCATGGCGGTGTTGGGTCTGGGTCCTCTAGAGCAGTTCGCACGACTTTGGCTATTGCAAGTCGTTCAGTGCCATCCCACCAAGTGCCGGGCGCTGCTAGTTTTTCCCATACGTGAGCATGCGCGGCTGTCAAATCGGGTCGGATTTCAAGTCCAGAAGATTGGTGACAGGCCTTAATGATTGATGTTGGGGTCTGACTCATAGAAGTTCCCAGTTGAGGTTTCTCTTTTTGTCACCGTAGTTGCTTTAAAGAGGGCACGATAGAGGCATGGCATGGATTGAAATTGTTCCAGATGAAGAATGGGCTGATGACGAGGCGCTCGAAAACCTTTACGGTCGGGTCGTAGACAAGAGTTCCGGCCGGATCGACTACATCATGTCAGTGCACTCCCTCAACCCAAGAGGACTCGCAGCGCATGACGGGGTCTATAGATCAGCTATGGCTGGCACTAAAAGCCTACGTAAAGTTGAACGGGAGTTAATTGCGCTTGTCGTAAGTCTCGAAAATGAATGCCATTACTGAATCCATCATCACCGACGCGGTCTGCGTGGATTACTTAAGGATGACGATCTACTCGTAGCGGTAGAGAGAGACTGGCGGTCTGCTCCGCTGAGTGAAAAACGAAAGGCGATGCTTGAATATGCAACCAAGCTCACGTTGCTACCGTCAAAAGTGACGTCTCAAGATGTTGATCAACTGCGTAGAGCAGGGTTTAGCGACAGAGATGTCCTAGACATAGCTGAGGTGACAGCCTATTACGCTTATGCCAACCGGATAGCTGATGGCCTAGGTGTAGCCGTGGAGGACTGGGTCGAGGAATGAGTCTGTAAAAGTGAAACCTATGAATCCTTGGTGAAATGAGGAGCGACCTCTTCGGCAAAGCGATGTATTGCCTCGAGGCGACCTTCATTGCCTTTACCCAAAACAAAAAATGCGGCATGTTCCAAACCAACGTCTGAGTATTGACCTATTTGATCGATGACCTGTTCGGTTGTGCCACCGACTTCACCTTGATCTAAATCACCGCCGTTAAAACTCAGCCTGAAAAGGCTAGTTAGTTCGAGTTCTTGTGCATCTCGACCCAGTGACTCACATTCTGTTCTGACTGCCGACCATTGTTCTTTGAGCAAGTCTGGATGAGCGAAGGCGGAGTGAAACGCGTCGCCGAATTCGGCAGTTCTCTTAAAGGCTGCTTTTGAGTGGCCACCCACCCACACAGGAATATGGTTGTCAACCGGTTTGGGGCTAAACCCGATATCTCGAAATTGGGTCCAACGTCCCTCGTAAGTCGAGAGACCTTCAGAAAAGAGCTCCTTGAACACTTCTAGCGTTTCGTCTGCTCTCAGACCCCTCTGGTCCCAAGGACGGTTAATGGCGTCGAATTCTTCTTTCATCCAGCCGACCCCTACGCCCATAATTGCTCTGCCCTTAGACAGGTGATCAAGAGTTGCCCAACTTTTCGCTTGTTGAACTGCTCCGCGGTAACCGAGTATCAAGACGGTCGTACCAAGAAGCACCCGCTCTGTGATTCCAGCAACAAATTGCAGTGTGCCGATGCAGTCCAGCCAAGCACTTCCAGCTTGCGGGAAACCACTGTTGTCGTCGGCATAGGGATATTTTGAATCCAGAGTTGCAGGATCAGGCCACGCAATGTGGTCGCTCGACCAGACCGACGCATAGCCAAGATCTTCAGCCTCTATAGCGACTCGGATCATGGCTTCTCGACTCGGGTCACGCCCTGCATCTGGTAAATGAATGCCGAACTTCATAAATGTCCTATCGCCGTTTGTAAGGACCCTAGAAGACAGGGCTGGGTTTATGCTGCACGGCCGATTGGAAAATATCTACGCTGCAGTTCATGAAGAAGGATGAGTTTTATAAAGATGCTCGCAACGACCTTCCGGGCCCATTGGCAGGTATCAGGATTGTTGATGCAACGACGGCGTGGGCAGGTCCGATGGCTGCCTGTCTTCTTGCCGACTACGGCGCTGATGTAATTAGAGTCGCAATGCCGGGAGATGAAGGATTGGTCTGGAAGCCTTGGATTGGCGAAACGAATCGTTCGTTTGCTGAAGAAACGGTCAATCGCAACAAGCGAAGCGTCTCGATTGATCTTCGAGAACCAGCAGGAGCCGAAGCCTTCCTAACTCTCGTTGCCTCGGCCGACATGGTTATCGAAAACTTCAAGCCCGGAACACTTGCTCGATGGGGTGTGGGCTATGAGGAATGCCGGAACATAAAAGCTGACATTGTGTACTTGTCTGTTAGCGGGTGGGGCCAGTTCGGGCCAGAGTCGGAACGTCCTGGATATGACCCAGGGGCGTTGGCTCATAGTGGCTGGATGGCGTTAAACGGATCGAAAGATGGGCCACCAACCAAAGCACCAACTTTTTTAGCCGATGACCTTTCGGGTTTGCATGGTGCTCTAGCAGCCTTAGCAGCGCTGCGACACCGAGACGTTACCGGTGAAGGCCAACATGTCGACGTCTCCCTTTTGGACTCGATCATTTACCAATCGAATGGCTACCTAACATTAGGAGCGACTGGTGGTTCACTTGAAAGGTGGGGGAGCGAAGTCAGAGTTTGTGCGCCAACTAATTGTTACCAATGCCTTGATGGCCACGTCTTCCTGGCGCTCATACTTGATTCTCATTGGGTAAGACTCACCGAGGTATTGGGATGTCCAGAAATGGGCAATGACCCCCGATACCGAACTAATGAAGACAGAGTGGCTCATAGGTCCGAGGTTGATTCGTTGGTAGCTGACTGGTGTCGCCAAAGGACTCGAAAAGAGGTCATATCCGCGATTGACGCAGCAGGGATAGTCATCTCATTCGTAAATACCTTTGCGGATGCCGCTCACGACCCTCATGTGCTTGAGAGAGACTTGTTGCAGGAAACCAGGCTGGTAGATGGTTCTTTTGCTCCGTTAACGGGTCCCGCAGCGAAGTTCAGCCGCACGCCAGTGAAGGTGCGACACGGCGCTCCATTACCAAATCAGCACACAGATGAAATTCTGGCTGAGGTTGGTGTTACTAGGGAACAATTAGAAGTATTGCGCGAGGCGGGAATAATTGATTAATAGATCGACGCTTGTTGTCCCTCCTTAATGTCAACATGTAGTTCATGAATGTGATTCTCGTCGCAGTTGTGGCCTTACTTGCGTTAGCGGTTGGTTACCTAATTAGTCAGTTGCGCGTTCGGTCCGAGGAAGTCAACACTCCACAGCCTGAAGTTCGGTTCGATACTGAAGGATTGGTGACTGCCGTTAAAGAAGCTGTTGATGCACAGGTCGGTAAGGCTGCGCAGTCGGCTTTAAAGTCCAACAATGAACTAGCTGGTCAGTTGATTGACGAACGTAGCCGAACGTTGGAAGAACAGACCAAAAGTCTTCTGCAGCCCGTTACGGAGCAAATGGATCAACTAAAGACCTCTGTAGGTGACTTGAAGTCCAGTTATGAAAAAAATAAGGGCTCGTTTGAGGCTTTGAACGAAAATTTGATGCACCAAATTACTGAGTTGAATTCTCGAACCGGTGCGCTAGCAGGCGCATTGAAGTCACCCTCTGCGAGGGGGGCATGGGGAGAAAATCAGCTGCGAAATATCATTGATCTTTCGGGCATGGCTTCGTTTTGTGATTTCTCCGAACAATCTTCAGTTTCTAGCGATGATGGTGTGTTACGCCCTGACTTGACGGTGAGGCTTCCGAACGGAGCCTTTCTCGTGGTCGACTCCAAAGTTCCGCTCTCTGCGTACTTAAGGATGCAGGAACTTGATGATTCTGTTGCGCGAGAAGCGGAATTGAAAGGTCATGTGAGAGCGGTCCAGGATCATGTCAAAGCTCTTGCAGATAAGCGCTATTGGGCGCTTTTCGATGATGCACCAGATTTTGTCGTGATGTTTGTTCCCGGAGAATCATTTCTTGCTGATGCGTTGCGAGCGGAACCCAGCCTCGTAGACGAAGCGATGCGTCAACGAGTAGTGATCGCGTCACCGATGAGCCTCATGGCGCTTCTTCTAACTATTGCCCGGGGCTGGCAGACAACTCAATTAGCTGAGAACGCCAAGAAAGTGGAAGAACATGGTCGCGAGTTACACCATCGTGTGGGCACCACTTTGACCGCTATGGCGAAAACAGGACGCGGCTTGGAATCCGCTACGAAGGCGTATAACGAAATGGTTGGCAGCGTAGAAAGCAGGGTGTTGCCAACCCTGAGGAGGTTTAGTGAGCTTGGTGTCTCTGGCGATGAGTTACCAGAGGTCAGGCCAGTGGAAGCTGCTGCGAGGGCTATGACGGCGAAGGAACTTGAAGCCTCACCGAACGTGGATGATCAAGGTATTTCTGAAGCTAACTGATGCTCCGAGATACCTCGACAAAGGGTTCGATAATTTCTAGGTTTGCATCAAGGTGCTTTGTCCCTTGCCGTAAAAATGGAATAAGGAGCTGAGTTACTCCAGCTTCTGCGTAGGCCTCGACCATGGAAGCCTCCATTTGGTCATTGACTGCTCCGACGTGAATCTCGATCTCGTCTATCGACCTACCTTCTGCCTCAAGAAAAGTTGCTAATCGCGAGACCATCTGGCTGCTTTCGGCAGGAGAAAGGTTAATTCCGTACCAGCCTTTACCGTATTTGGCGGTCCGGCGAAGAGCAGCGTCAGAGTGGCCACCGATACAGATCGGAATGCCTCCTTCCTGAACTGGTTTCGGATGCATCCGGCACTCAGGTAGTTCGTACATTTCGCCCGAAAAGGAGCTGAGTTCGTCATTCCAAAGCGTTTGTATTACTTGGAGATACTCATCGCAGCGTTTGCCTCGATTCGCCCAGGGCGCCCCGCATGCCTCGAACTCTTCCCAACTCCAACCGACCCCAACACCAAAGTCGAGACGTCCGTTAGATAGGAAATCCAGTGTGGCGTATTCCTTTGCTGCATAAACAGGGTTGTTCTGAGGCAAAATACAAATGCCGGTGCCGAGGCGAAGCTTTGAAGTACAAGCCGCAAGAAACCCAATGCTGCTAACCATATCCATAAGTCCAGATCCTTCGGGAAATCTGAAAACGCCATCGGACGAGCCTGGATACTGAGACTCATAGTTATCGAATATCACCACGTGCTCGCCTAGCCACACTGAATGAATTCCAACCTCTTCAGCCTTTTGGCCAAAGTCTCTGAGGAATTCAGGTGTTGCGACGGGCGACCTCAATGGTGTGAATAAGCCGATCTTCATTAGTTACTTCCTTCGGAAAAATTGAAACTGCAAGTCACCAGCGCAAAGGGATATTTCGTGGCCCTCGTACCTGGCCCCCCGACCACGAAACCAAACTCGGATCTGTCAACTCAAATTCAGGAATCCTGCGAAACCACTCTTCAAGAGCGACTTTGATTTCCATCCGAGCCAGATTTGAACCCAAGCATCGGTGGATGCCTAGACCGAAGGCGGAGTGACGGTTCACGTCTCTATCAATTATGAACGTCTCGGCATCTTCCATAAATTCAGTATCACGATTCGCTGAAGGGAAAGGTAAAAGGACCCTTTGGCCCGGGCAAAGAGTTGTGCCCGAGATCTCAATTTCTTCGGTAATAACCCGAGACATTGTTACTGGAGAATAGAAACGGAGAAATTCCTCGACCGCAGCGTCAAAGGCAGAATCATCAGTGGCAAGCCGTCTGCGGTCATCAGCATTCTGTCCGAGATGTAGGAAGGAGGAGCCGATGGAACTCCAAGTTGTGTCAATGCCAGCGAACAAGAGCAGAAATAGCCCACCAAGTATTTGACGGTCGTCCATCGGCGCGCCGTCAACCTCGGTTTCAAGCAAGTAGGTGACAATATCGTCACCGGGTGAAGCACGACGTTCTTTGAGGTATTCATCAAAATACGCAAACACCTCGCCGGTGACCTGTTGGGAAATCCTTAGATCAGAGGGCCCTACTTCAAGTAGGTCATGAATCCACTTCCGAAAGAGATCCCCATCCTCCTCAGGAATGCCAATCATTCGGGCAATTACTTTTACAGGAATGTGTTGCGCATAATCTGCGCTCGCATCGCAATATCCGGCGTGAGCGAATTGATCAAGTAGCTCGTTGCAAATGTCGCGTGTTATCGGAATCCACTTCTCTATGGCTTTAGGAGAAAAAGCCGGGAGAAGAGCGCGTCGATGCTCTTGATGATCAGGAGGATCAGAAGTGATTGGGGGCATTCGGAAAGTACCGATGTCGGCTACTGGAAGATCATTAATCACCACCGCTTTCGACGAGAAATGGTCGGTGTCATGGGCAATTGCCGAAATATCTTCATGGCGGGTTGGCAAATATACTCCGTGAAAACGTTCGGTGTGAGCTACAGGGCACCCCCCTTCACGCATGTCCTTCCAAATGGTGTACGGATCTTCGGCGTAGTCGTTATGCAGGTGATCGAAATCTGTTTCCCAATCTTCAACGTCAGGTCGGCTTGGAGTTTCCATTACTTTCCCCCGGATGGAGCGACCCACTCAGTGAGCCGCCTACGACACGAATCGTAGTCGGATCAGGCAATGGACTGCATGCCGAGCCATTTTGTCGAGCCAGTCGTTTTCGCGTTACAAAGACTACGGTCGGAGTATGGCGAAAATTTTCCAACAAATGGTGGCGCGTCCCGACTCCAGTCAAACTGCTCAAAGGCTTGAGGAGGAAGGATTCGACGGCGTGTCATTTGTTGATTCGCAAAACCTCTCTGGCGACGTGTATGTCGCCATGACGACAGCAATTCAAGCGACAGAAGCAATACACGTCAGTTCGGGGGTGACCAATCCTGTTACGCGTCACCCCGCAGTAACTGCTGGAGCGGTAGCCAGCGTTAATCGGCTTGCCCCAGGCCGCGTTCAACTAGGCATCGGCCGCGGAGATTCAGCGCTAGCGCATTTAGGCAGAGCGCCCGCTCGAGTCAAAGACTTTGAACGTTATTTATTGGCTTTGCAGACGTATCTTCGCGGCGGAGAAATTCCATTTGAAGATTTGAGTTTTGGGGAAGCTATGGCACCACCCGTCGATGAGCTCGAATTGGCGGATACCGCGGGTACAAGCAAGATTGCTTGGTTACCTGGTTCCGTTGGCAAAGTACCAGTCGAGGTTTCGGCTACGGGTCCCAAGGTCATTCAAGTGGCGGCCCGACATGCAGAGCGGATCATGTTTGCCCTAGGGGCTGACGTCGAGCGGATCAGGTGGGGCATCAAAACGGCTCGGAATGCTCGTATCGAGTCAGGGCTTAACCCTGATGATCTGAAGTATGGAGCTTACCTAAACCTGGTCTGTCACAGAGATTTAGAACGTGCCCGGGAACTAGTTCGGGGTGGCCTGTCTACCTTCGCTCGTTTTTCGGTAATGCACGGCGAGGTGGTGGGCCCGGTATCGGAATCACAACGCAAAGTGATGAACAATTTGCATGACAATTACGACATGAAAAGCCATACCCGTGCCGACAGTCAACAAGCTTCCGTGTTGACGTCAGAATTTGTAGATAGTTACGCAATAGTCGGCGAACCCGAAACATGTATAGATCGGATCTCTTCACTGGATCAACTGGGCTTAGACAAGTTGATCTTCGTAGGAGCCACTATGGGAACTAACCGAGAAACGGCGTTAGAGTCTGACTCGCTAATTCGAGATGAAGTGCTTCCAAATTTGAAACGTTAAATCGAATCCAGAAGCACTTTGCTGTAGGTGTTAGCTGCATGGTCCCATGTCAATATTGCGTGGGACCGAGCTGCATTTACGTCGCGCCATAACCGTTGAATGGGCTCATCGGTTCGCATAGCGTTCGCTCCGCTTGCTTCATATAAACGGTCAACGGCATTTGCTAGGGCTCTTACTCCCCAGCCGCAATCGCGAATTATTGACGCATTAAGGACCGGATCAATTTCTTCGACACCGCCGAGATGATCTAATCGAGCGGCAGCGTCATATAACAGCAGTTCTGCCGCATGAATTTCTGCAGTTGACTCAGCGAGGCGGTATCCGGCAGCAGGATCATTCCTCTGGACGCTTGCTAAGGCGACGAGATAGTGATCATCGATTCTTTCTTGGAACCGACGAACTGCTGCCTTAGCCGCGCCAATAACTGGTGCAGCTAGCACCAGGATCGCCGTAGTTCGCCACGGACAGGTGTACAGAGGGCCTCCGTAGTGAAGTTGGCCCGGTGCCTTACGGGCCATGGTCTCACTCACATGTAATACGCGATGAGCGGGCACGGCGACCTCATCGGCTATAACAAGATCTTTGCTTCCAGTGCCGCGAAGTCCTACCACGTTCCACGAATTGTGGTCGATAATCACATCTTCGGCCGGGACAGCACAGATAACTGGCGCAGGCTGATCACCTGGCAAAAATCCGCCGACGCTCAACCAAGGAGCGTGGTCACACCCAGAGCCAAAGCCGAAACGGCCTGACACGATCACGTCACTGCCTTCTTGGCGGAATTGTGTCTTGGGCACTATTGACGCACTAACGAGGTTGGTTGGATCAGACCAAATCTCGCGTTGTCCCTCTGTTGGCATCTGCGCCAACATCCAACCATGGGCGCTCCAAACAGCTAGACACCATGAGGTTGCCATGCAGTATTCGCCTGCCACAGCAACCGCTCTCATGTGGTCTTCAATTGATGACTGCCCACCCCCGAAATCGGTGGGTTGCAGAAGACGGGCAGCGCTTATGGCTTTGATGTCAGACGCATTTTCGGGATCAATGCAGCCCGCCTCATCAGCCAAAGGCGACCTTTTCTCCCAAGAGGGGCCCACTGAGTGGAGGCCATCCACGACAGTTTCAAGATTCACAACCTCCACCCTAGAGACCTAAAAGGCGCCTGACCTAGAAACCAGAGAGATTCTTGACCCAACTCATCGCTAATGTTGCGAGAGAAGAATTCGGATTAGAGGTGTAATGGGACGCTTAGACGGCAAAGTAGCGATAATCACGGGCGGGGCGAGAGGCCAAGGTGCAGCCGAGGCAGAAATGTTTCGAGATGAAGGCGCTGAAGTGATTATCACAGATGTTCTCGAAGACGAAGGCGGTGAGACGGCCGGAACGTTGGGAGTGGAATTCTTGTCCCATGATGTGTCTTCAGTTGAAGCTTGGGATGCTGTTGTTGCAGATGTGGTAGCCCGACATGGTCGTATTGACGTTTTAGTCAATAACGCTGGAATCTTGAGAGGGGCTCGGCTGGTCAACACCAGTGACGAAATTTGGGATCAAACAGTCGCCATCAATCAGACCGGTGTGTTCTATGGAATGAGGGCAGTTGCTCCGCAGATGATTGAACAAGGCTCAGGTTCAATTGTGAACATCAGCTCGGTAGCTGGTTTAGAAGCCACCTTCGCCTCAATGGCATATGGAGCGACTAAATGGGCGGTGCGCGGTATGAGCAAAATAGCGGCGCTTGAACTCGGCCGACACAACGTGCGGGTTAACTCGATCCATCCGGGACTAATCAATACAGATATGACCTCTGAGTTCGACAAAGATAGAATGGTGAGGTCAATACCGCTAGGACGAGAAGCTGAAGCTACGGAAGTCGCCGCCGTGGCGCTCTTCTTAGCGTCGGATGATTCGAGTTACTGCTCTGGTCAAGAGTTCACAGTTGATGGCGGTATGCATCGCTAGGTGACTACCACCTTCGACGCTCTCAAAGTTCGTCACTTCCCGCTGCTTTTCGCGTCCGGCTGGACGTGGAACCTCTCGCGTTGGGGAGTCTCTTTTATCGGTCCCTTTATTGCCAATGATTTGACTGGTTCTGCTCGAATGGTTCAACTTGCGGGAGTAGCCCTGTGGTCTCCTCTATTGTTTGGAGGAGTTGTAGGGGGTTGGATATCAGACCGCTTTGATCGTCGCCGGATTGTAATTGGTCAGTTCTTTGTGACAATCCCTGGCCTTGTGATTCTTGGGTGGATCGAAATTACTGGCAGCCTTCAACTATGGATGATTTACCCGGTTCTTTTTGTAACAGGGGTTGGGTGGGTTTTCGACATGGTGGGGCGACGTGTCATTGTCTATGACCTTGTAGGCCCTGAGAAAATCGACAATGCCTTAGCCCTTGAGTCGAGCGGAACGGCAATGGCCTTAGCTTTTGGAGCTTTTGCTGGCGGCTCGCTCATTCAAGGAGTCGGCGTGGGTTGGGCCCTGATTGTTATGGGGGCTTTGCAGGTCATTTCATTGATGACTTTTGTGACAGTTCCTGCAGTTGCAGAACGCAGGCAAGTTGCTGCAGCAGGGCTTACGGCCTTGATAGAAGGCATCAAAATGCTTCGCACAGAGAAAAATCTCATATCAATCCTTGGTGTGACAGCTTTTGTAAACTTTTTCTTCTTTTCATCGACCCCTCTTTTGCAGGTAGTTGGAGGAAAATTTAACGTTGGCCCTGCATTGCTCGGCCTGCTCGCAGCAATGCTGGGTATCGGAATGTTTGTTGGGTCCTTAGGTGTGGCCCGGTATCACCCCGTGCGACGTGGCTTTTTATATGTTGTTGGTTCCTATATCGCGTTTGCGTTTATGGTCGGATTTGCCCTCGCACCTTGGTATGTCGCGTCTGCGATGTTTCTGGCCATCGCATCTGTGGGCATGGGTTTCTTTGGCTCTACGCAATCCATTCTCGTTATGGACTCTGTCTCAGAGGAACGTCGAGGACGGGCGTTGGGGTTACTTAGCAGCGCCATTGGAGTTCTGCCTATCGGGATGTTGGCGGTTGGTGAGATTGCCGAAGTTTTTGGGGCTTCGCGGGCAGTCACTATTGCTGTTCTGACTGGAGCTTTACTTATGACGTTTTTCTTGCGTGTTCGGCCCGAAGCCATCCATCAACGTCAGACGATTAACGAAGTGGTGATCGATTCACTCCCGCCATCAGATTTACCGCCAAGCCGCCGACCGGCAGTCTTTGATCTGAAGAGCTTCTAATTCAGGCTGTCGCTAACCAGTCTTTGAGATCAAACAGTGACTCATTCGAAATTTCGTGACCCATTGGATATTCGACGTAGTGAGGTTTCTGGCCGGCTTCGCTAAGTACATCGCGAATTCGACGCCCGCGATCAATATCGACCATCGGATCAAGGGAGCCATGTTGGATCAAGATGTTGGGAACCGATGACAGGTTGTACTCAAAATCGGGTATGTCTTGGAGCATTCCTGACAGGCAAGCTATAGCGCAAGGGGGGTTGGCGATTTCTTTGCCAAGTCCAACCGCCAAGGTCATAGCGCATCCTTGAGAGAAACCGATGATCACTGATTCGGATCGATGGAAGCCTCCAGCTTCGCACACCGCATCGATAGTTCGATCGATCGCCTGGACTGAGGATGTAAATGTATGCGCGTCAACTATTCCGCCTTCATCTCGTTCATACCAGGCGGCTCCAAAGGGCATCAAATCGATCGGAGCTCGAAGGCAGACCGCTGTAAAGCGTCCATCTGGGTCAATGTGCTGCACTATTGGTGCCAAGTCGTTTTCGTCTGCACCGAACCCGTGAAGCAACACTAATAATCGATCGCCGGGCCCAAGAGATCCGACTGGATTGATCTTCAAGAAACCTTGATTTCCCTCCATCACACTCCCTCACAACACATCTTGGTAGCCAGTAATCACACGTTAGAGGAGACCAATGAGTGCTACCACCTAGCTTCCTAGATGCTCAAGAGTTGTTTTTGGGCGACGAAACTCTATGGCTGCCATACGATGGCGCGCAACATGACTGACGCGACAGACCACTTTGACACTCCGCGCGCGTGGGCAGTGGCTATTGGCGCGTCTATCGCTAACGGAGTTGCCTTCGGAGTTTTGTATACGTTTGGTGCTTTTGTTAGCTCGATGGGCCAGGAGTTCGATACGAAACTGGGACCCACTTCCATTGTTTTTGGTTTATCTATGTTTCTATTTTTCGGCACTGGAGCAATATCGGGCCGATGGGCAGACCGTTATGGCCCCCGGCCACTTCTCTTGATTGGCGGCGCATTGTTTTGCGCAGGTCTTGTAGCGACCTCATTTGTCACCGCAATATGGCAGGGCTACATCGTTTATGGGATTGGATGCGGCTTTGGTGGGGGAATTTTTTGCTCCCCGCTTTTCTCAACTGTTGCTACTTTCTTTGTGAAATATAGGGCATTGGCTCAGGGCGTAGCTGCTACCGGTTCGGGATTTGGGACACTGTTACTGGTTCCGTTTGCGAAAGCGATTATTGAGACAGAGGGCTGGCGCAATAGCTACCGAATTTTAGCTGCCATATCTGCTGCTGGATTTCTAGTTGGTCTCTTGATGGTGCGGCGATCTCCGTCTCAGGCCCCAGGAGTTAGCGGAGGGCACGTCCGCAGTGTGATGCGGACCAGAGAATTTAAGACCATTTCTATTGCATTCGGTCTGATGTCCATGGCCTTGATGGGTTCTTTCGCCTTCGTTATCAAATTTGCTGAGGATGACGGCATCACACCTTCTAAGGCAGCGCTGTTGATGAGTGTTGTAGGAGCTTCAAGCATCTTGGGCAGACTCCTATTAACCGCGGTAGCTGGAAAGCTAGGTTCGGTGCGACTGCTCCAGATTGCGTTGATGGCACAACCAGTCGCATATTTCTTCTGGATCATCGCTGACGGTCGCTACTACATGCTCATAATTTTCGCCGCCCTACTCGGACTCACCTATGGCGGCTTTGTCGCGTTAGCCGGTGACGTCGTTGCCTTCTATTTTGGCCTGGTAGGCATCGGCGCAGTTACAGGAATGCTCTTCTTCTATTCAGGTTTCGGGAGTCTGATTGGACCTCCGATAGTCGGATTCTTAGCCGACCTATCAACCCTCCGAATCTTGCCGGTAGGCGCAGTTTTCGTAATGGCACTGTTAGGAGCAGTCGTCTTACTGACAGCCTCAACCAAACCCGTCGATTTCGGAGTGAACAGACCATTACCTCAGCCAGTGACTGAAGTGGCAACTGACACCGGTGAGGTAAGTCGGCGACCGACAGTCTTCGAACTGGAAGCAGTCTGAGCAGAAAAGAGTCCAGATAATGAAAAGTTCAGATGTTGGCTTGATCGGTTGCAATGATTGCAGCAGCGAACCACTGCGGCTTCGAGAGATGACTAACTAATGAGCGGTGAAAGTCGCACGATCGAAGAGGCTGGCGTCGGGCTTGTCGAAAGCTTTGACCTTCCAACAGATGAGGCCACTCTTTTGCGACTACTCGAAGTCGTCTTTCAGCATTGGGAAACTGTGCAGTTCGGCCCCATCGTCCAAGGAGCTGCATACGAAATTAAGGCCCCATGTCCACCGCAGATAACGGTGATGGATGGCTACGCAACCCTCGATTTCGACCAATGGCACATACACATATGTATCGGGCCGACAATCGGTGACCCGTCAAACCCTACCGACCCGGAGATAGCAGCGACGCGGCCATGCCAGCGAGCACAGCTGTATCGCCTTATCAAAGAAGGCGCCCCTGTCTCGTGGGGGTTGAGACTTTTCAACGGAGCCGATGAGCAACTCATGACTGTGTTGCTTCCAAACCCGTTCCTTGACGAGAACGGAATGCCAAGTGAACCCAACTGGGAGCGGCTTGTTCTATGGGATCACTTGAGAGCTGAGTTTTTGAATCTAGACCAGGATCCGTTTGACAGATCAGGCCACAAGTTTGTACATGGTTAACCCTAAGCACGGACACCCTTTGGGAAGCTAACTTTCGAAGCTATGGAAAAGCCGCTTTCAGATGTAATGGTCCTGGACTTGACCAGGGCGCTAGCTGGGCCAATTTGCGGTCGGCTTCTGAGCGACCTTGGCGCCCGCGTGATCAAGGTTGAACCACCGGACGGAGACTTGACACGATTACTCGTCCCTCGAGTGGACGGGCTATCGCCGTATTTCGTGCAATACAACGCAGGCAAAGAATGCATCTCAGTTGATCTCTATTCTGAGGCAGGACGAGAACTCTTTCTTCAACTCGTCCAGCACGCTGACATCGTCTTAGAAAACTACCGACCGGACGTTATGGGTCGATTAGGGATTGACTTCGAAGAATTACAGTCCGTAAACCCAAAGATTGTTATGGCTTCAGTCAGCGGCTGGGGACACGACAATTCCCGTTCAGGCCAAGGAGCGTTTGCCTCGGCAATTCATGCTGAGGCAGGGGTCACCGAGATGGTGGCCCGCCGACGGGAAGAGGAACCGAGAAACGATCCGATGTCCCACTCAGATACCTGCACCGGTCTGCATGCGTTGGGAGCTGTCCTCGCAGCACTACATATGAGGGACCGCACAGGGGAAGCCCAAAAAGTTGAAGTATCAATGGCTGAGAGCACGCTAATGGTCAATGACTTAGCCGCGATTGAAATGACAGGACAGGACCCGATGGTTGGGTTCAAAGGCGGCCAAAATTGGTCGCCTGTGCTTCGTATGGCGAATGGCCGATATGTGAGCATCACGACCGATATAACAACAAATGATGGTTTCCGATACATGATCGAAGCCATAAACCGTCCAGACTTGGCCAGTGACCCTCGTTTTGCCCTTATTGAGGACCGAGTAGAGAATCGTGAGGCGTTAACAGAAATTCTTGCGGAGTTTGTTGCCACCTTCGACGATGCCGATGCAGTTGAAGCTGCTATCGGCCCGAGAGGAGTTATTGCCGCTGAAGTCCGATCAGTTAGAGAACTGGCAGATACCCAGTGGGCGAAAGAACGAGAAGCCTTCGTTGACATCGACACTGGCCGAGGCGAAATGATTACCGTTCCCCAGTCACCATGGCGCTTTCGCGGCGCGCCGGCTGGTGTGGAACCCCGAGTCGGATACCGAGGTCAAGACAACCGCAGAGTTCTCCAACAAGTGCTTGGCTTGAGTGCCTCCGAGTTAGACGACCTCGAAACTGAAGCGATTATTAGCAGTCGCCCGCCAAGATGGGCTCGAGAATCCTCTTAGATCCCAGGGATAGAAGAAAAGTCTGGATCCCGTTTCTCGACGAATGCAGCCACAGCCTCAGCATTGGCGGGCGCCCCTAACAGCGTCGCGTACGCAGAAATCTCACGTTTGTGCGCAGCCCAAGCCTCATCAGGTCGGCCAGCTCCCATCAGGAGTTCTTTCGTAGCCACAAGTGACGGTATTGGATTAGCCGCCAGCTCAGTAGCTACAGAGATCGCATCCGGCATGAGGTTTTCTGGATCACACACCTTCCAAACAAGACCCATGTCCAGACATTCTTCAGCAGAAAACCAACGCCCAGACATGAGAACGTAAGCAGCGTTTTGCCACCCCATCCTGGTGGCAAAGGTGTAACTGCTCCCAGCTTCAGGAGCCAACCCCAACTGGGGGAATGGAGTGCGAAGCCGTGCAGCAGTTGACATCAGAACCAGATCGCAGTGGGCAAGAAATGTCATTCCAATTCCCACACCGAGACCATTTACAGCTGCGACCAGAGGTTTCTTGAATTCGGTGAGCTGCTTCAACATTGCTGGGAACTGATGATCTCCTCCGCCTTCCCCAGATAGTCCGTCCTGCATTTCCTGCAGATCTTGACCAGCTGAGAACGCTCGCCCCTCACCTGTGATAACAGCAACAGCGACTTCGTTGTCACTTTCAGCTGCTGCCAGCGCATCTCGAATTCCAGCAAACACAGCGTTGTTCATTGAATTCAAGGCTTGGGGCCTATTAATCGTTATTACTCTTACTCTGCCATGATCTTCGGTGATGATAACGGGGTCGCTCATGTCAGCATCTTGACATGCCGAGTCGCACTTTGCATGCAAGAAACTATGAGTGGGTTATGTGTCAACGGCGACGCGTATTTCCCTAATACCATCTCAATATTGGAACCTCCCAAATGATCTGGAGATGCATTGCACTACTACTTTGATTCATGGCGTCGTTACACCGATTTCCAAGGCCGCTCGGCAAGGCCTTCCTACTGGTGGCCAACGCTGATCTCAGCCATCATCACCTTTATTCTCGGGGGAGTTTCCGCTTCCATATGGAACCTCGATAGCAACGACATAGGTCCGTTGGAGGCGATTTACTTCTTCGCGTACTTGTGTCCGAGTATCGCTCTTGGTGTTCGTCGCTTGCATGACGTAGGGCGTAACGGAAAATGGATGTGGCTCGTCCTCACTGGAATTGGCGTAATTCCAATTCTTTATTGGGCCGTTCAACCCAGCTCCCGCGAAACCAACGAATGGGGTCCACCACCAGGAACGGCGACATAGGCGTCCCGTCGCCTAGCACTTGAATTTATGGGTCCGATAGAAGATGCAGAGCCGACTATCGCTGAACTCCACGTCGGCGATGATCCGAGTGCGTGGGAAAGGCTCGGCTTTCGTATCAACGAACGGCGATGCCTAGTTGGCAGGACAGAAGTCGTGTTCAGCGATGGACCGGGAGGAATCCACTCGTGGGTTCTTCGCAACAGCATCCGATCAGAATTTGGTCCGATACCCACGAGTTTCACCGAGAACCCGGTCCCCGAACCTTCGATTGTCCATCCCAATGGCTCGGTTGGTTTTCACCACGTTGTTCTCATGGTCCCAGAATTCGATAGAGGGAAAGCAGCGCTAAGCAATGCAGGGGTGCAGGTTGAACACGGTCGACCGTTTGGCTCTCCCGACAAAGAGATGCTTCGTTCAGCGCCGAAGATGGGCGATATAGAACTGGAACTCATTGGTCCTGAATCCGAAGACCGATCACGCACCTGGGAATTGTGGGGACTAGTTATCGCTGTTAGTGACATCGACGCAACATCGGAGCTTCTAGGAAACTTGCTTGGTCAAGTGAAACCAGCGGTGCAACCCTACCGTCGTATCGCCACCCTTAAGAAAGAAGCGGGGTTAGGTGTAGCGGTCGCATTCTTGGGTCCGGAGGAATGTGTTGAATAATAAGGTCCAAGATGTAGAACCGAAAAATCTAACGCGGGCCAAGTCGCTTTGGCTATCGTTCGAACAGCCCAACAAAGGAAATAGGTGGTGAGAGAATGAAAATTCTTCAACGATTAATTCAGTTTCGTCCAGAATGTTCTCTAGAAGGACCAGCCAAGGTGGCAGAAATGGTGTCATACCTGAACTCCAGTACGGACCTCACCTGGTATGGCTGGCAGACCTTAGCTGGAGCTCCAGTAGGTTCTTGCGGACTTAGCACTCGAGTTGACAGCTGGTCAGACCTGATGGCAGCGCAGCCCGCGATGATTGAAGACGCTGGATGGGTGAGTAGAGCTGCCGAGCTCGTTGCGATGTACCAAGAGCCAGCGATGGATTGGGTTATGAGCCCAATAGCTGGATCTGAAAATATGCCAGCGGAGCCAAGCGAGATCCTTGTCAACACCATCAATCGAGCTGCATTTCACAATGTAAGCAAGGCGATTGAGGTGTCGCAACAATTCGTAAACATGGTCAACGGAATTGCTGGAACTCCAGCTGCCGCGCTGATGACGCCACTAGGGGAAGGCGGCTGCAGCTTCGCCATGTTGCTGTACTACGGCTCAATAGCAGAGTATGAAGAGCGTAATAACCCGGAAGTTTGGTCAATGGTCGGAGATAGCCCAATCCAAGCCGAAGCCCAGAATATTTTTGATGCTTCCGCAACACAGCAAGTAGTTACGCGACGTATTGCCTAAATACGGCACTACAAGAATTAAGTAACGAGATCCTCCCCTTCATTCCGTGATGGAATGAAGGGATGAGGATCTCTGTTGCTTTTCCACCCATTCCCGAAACCCCCGCCCATATCGAACTTGCTGAACAACTCGGGTACGACACGGCCTGGGTATATGACACCCCGGCCCTTCAGTTAGACGTATGGATGATTCTGGCGTTGGCGGCTCAGCGCACTGATCGAATCAAGCTCGGCCCCGGAGTTCTGATCCCGTCTTTGCGTCATCCAATGGTCACAGCATCAGCTATAGCGACCTTGGTTGGCTTAGTGGGTGAGGAGCGTGTGATCATCGGCGCTGGAACCGGGTTCACCGGGCGACGTGCAATGGGCCAAAAACCTCTCAAATGGGCCGAATTCCCAGAAATGATCAAACAAGTACAAGCCCTATTGAGAGGCGAGACGATCACTGTTGATGGCAAGTCCACCGCAATGCTGCACTGGGATAGCCAAGCACCAGATCGGCCCATCGAAGTGCCGTGGATCTTGGGTGTCAACGGTCCTAGAGGATTGAACACCGCAGCTGAAATAGGGTGCGGTGTTTTCACGTCGCGACCCCGCCCCGATGCCAACTACGAAAAACTTGACGACGTCATCTTGTTAACAAGCGGAGCGGTTATGAGTGGAGACGAAACGGTGGACTCTCCGCGAGTGATCGAAACCGCAGGGCCATGGGTCAGCGTCGCGTACCACGCGTTTTTAGAACAAAACGATCAACGTTTGGAAACTCTGCCCAACGCCCAGCAGTTCAGAGAACTCGTCGAACAAGTCCCCGAAGACGAACGCCATCTCCATGTCCACGCAGGACACTTGACACACCTCAACGACATAGACCGTGAAGTCGTCGTCGGCGACTCGATGTTTCTTTCACCGTTCACCCTGCCCGAAGCAGAAGTCAAAGGGCGCATAGATGAACTTGAGTCACAGGGTATAACAGAGATTGCTTATCAACCGATGGGTGACCTAGAACGAGAAATGCGCGCATTCGCGTCAGCTGCAGGTTTGGGTTAGGTGCGGGCTGCTTTAACTGTGTCGGCAATGGCGTCCGGGTCGGGTGGTGCGCCATAGAACATCATGGTTGACCGGTCAGCGAACTGGTTCCGTTCTTTGAGTTTGGCTCCGACTTGTTGAGGTGTCCCCGACACACAGAGAAGATCAACGAGATCGTCGCTAATCCTTGAGGTCATTTTCTTCCAGTCGCCTTGCTTTGAGAGCTGGTTCAGTTCGGGTTGCAGATTCTCGTAACCGTGAAAATCGAGAACACCCGCATAAGCAGGAGTTGAACCATAAAAAGCGAGTTGTGCTGCCGCTTTGCTACGCGCATCTTCCACTTCTGCGTCGTCGCGGCCCATGGCAACAATCGTGAGGCACGCCACCGTGACATCTTTTGCTTCTCGACCCGCTGACTTTGCGGCGGTTCGCAACACGGGAAGCGTTTCTGCTTCCATATGGTCAGGCGTGTGGAATGGATGAACAAAAAATCCGTCAGCTGATTCGCCGATTATCTCAACCATCTTTGGGCCAACCCCAGCCACATAAATCTGGGGCCGGTCTACCTCGAGTGGACCTGGGCTAAAGAATGGAGTCATCAGGGTGTGGGTATAAAACTCGCCCCGAAAGTCCAGCTTCTCGCCTGTCTGAAAGTTGTCCCAAATAGCGTGTAAGGCAGCAATATATTCCTTCATTCTCGCAGCGGGCTGCGACCAGTCCTCGCTGTACCGCTTCGTGATGTGTGGCTTTATCTGAGTTCCCAATCCCAAGATAAAACGGCCGTTTGATAGGCGCTGCAAGTCCCACGCCGTGACAGCACACGTCATGGGGTTCCGGGCAAAAGCTACAGCTATAGCCGTGCCAAGTTGAATGCTTTCTGTTTGGTGAGCAGCGAGCGCCAAGGGAAGAAAAGGGTCGTGAGAGGCCTCAAAAGTCCAGGCAGCGTCCAAGCCCATTTGCTCAAACGCCATGGCTTCAGACGCGCACCCGTCAGCCGAAGAAGCCGTGGTCGCGCCGTCAATTACGAATTCAGTCATCATGTCGCTTGTGGTTCAGTCGCCGTACCAGTCGATGCCGCCTTGACCGTTTTGGCGAGCTATCTCTGCTTGGGCCATGGTCAATTTGGCTAGCTGGTTCATGTGAACTTCATCTGGGCCGTCTGCGATCCGCATTAGACGTCCGATCACATACATTTCGGCGATGGGTGTGTCGCCACTGACTCCCTTACCGCCGAAGATCTGCATGGCTCGTTCAGCTACGTCATGGGCGAGTTTCGGTCCAACGATTTTCACCATGGAAATGTAATCACGGGCGCCCTTTGCTCCTGATCTATCCATTTCCGCGGCTGCCTTAAGCACCAACAGTCGAGCTTGTTCGATAGAACAACGCGCCCGGGCGATGTCTTGGCGAACCGAAGAAAAGTCTCTGAGTTTGCTGCCGAAAGCTTCGCGTTGTTCAGCTCGGGCACACATCAAGTCGAGCATCCTTTGTGCCATCCCCACATTGGTCATCGCGTATTGGAAACGTCCAGGCCCTAGCCGACCCTGAGCAATTTCAAAGCCCCTGCCCTCACCCAAAATTATGTTGTCTACTGGTACGCGTACATCGTGATAGGCGAGTTCGCCGTGACCTGCTGGAGAATGGAAGTTACCGAACACCGATAAGGGGCGAACGATTTCTAAACCGGGAGTGTCTTTAGGGACTATGACCATGGAGTGTCGTTGATGCCGCGGGTTATCCGGGTTTGAAACACCCATCGTGATAACGAATTCGCACAGTGGGTGGTAGATGTTGCTGCTCCACCATTTGCGGCCGTTGAGGATGTAGTGATCGCCGTCGCGATCTATCTGCAACTCCATGTTCGTAGCGTCAGAAGATGCGACCTGAGGTTCGGTCATACCGTAGGTGGATCGGATTCGCCCTTCCATCAACGGGCGCAGCCACTGATCTTGCTGCTCTGGGGTTCCATATTTTGCGAGGACTTCCATGTTTCCGCGATCGGGGGCCGAACAATTGAACACTTCAAACGACCATGGCACACGGCCCATGACCTCAGCTAAGGGAGCGAACTCGAGATTTGTGAAGCCGGGGCTCCATTCGTTGTACTCAGCAGGTAAGAACCAGTTCCAAATGCCGGCATCTCGAGCTTTGCTTTTCAAATCCTCAACGACTGGGGGTTGTTGCCACATGTTGGCCGGATCTTCAACGAACGCGTGATGTTCGGCTTCGGCTGGGTACACGTGCTCTTGCATGAAGGTTTCGAGCTTTTCTTTGTGCTCCAGCGTTTTGTCGTTGTAATCGAAATCCACTTTCGAACTCCTCTATGAGTTGAACCTGTGAACTGAATAATTCCACAAGAACGTCGACCTATGTTTTGTGAATGGACTCAGATCAGAGATCCGCTATGGTGATCGTTGATTTGTTAGGGCTTAGGAGCTTACGTGGAAGACGATAATTCTCTAGTTCCAGCGATGATCGCTGTATTTCTCGGTATTGGTGGAGCGATAGCTGGTGTAGCGGTTGTTCTGGTAACTGTTCTTGTGCTCGCTTAGCGCTTAGACCGTTGAATTATTGGATCTGTTAGAGCTTTAAATCGGGCATGTCTGTGGTCACACTTCCCGACCATAAAGGGGCCCGTTTCTCGATGAAGTGCATCACGCCTTCAGCTGCATCTGGTTGGCTTCCCAACCAAGGAATAAGTCGCAGCTCGGTGCGCACTGTTTCATCTACTTCTGGCCGCAGATTTTCCCACATCATTTTCTTAGTCACTGCTACCGAGACCGGAGCAGTGTTAGCAGCCACGTCCTGAGCCCAATCCAGAGCTGCTTGAAGTACTTCGCCAGAGGGAAGTGCCTTAGCGGCTAAACCAATTTGCTTAGCTTCCGTTCCCGAAAAAAATCGGCCGGACATTAAAAGATCGCTAGCTACCTGCAAGCCGACCATTCGACTAAGTAGTTTGCTCGAACCCAGTTCGGGCGCTATTCCTCTGCGCACGAATGCGAACTGAAGTTTTGCGTCTTCAGCAACGAAACGCACATCGCAGGTAAGTGGGAAAGTTAGGCCAACGCCGACCGCATGCCCGTTTATAGCTGCAACTACAGGTTTAGACACGTCCCAAGGCATCGTCGTCGGCGTACCTTGTTCTTGCGAGTTCGCTTCAGGGGTTTCTGCGAAGGTGTCTTCACCTTCCGACAAGTCCTGTCCTGCACAAAAAGCTCTCCCTGACCCAGTTATGACTACCGCTCGCACCTGGTCGTCTGTTTCTGCGTCGGAGAGGGCGGAACCAATCTCGGCAGCCATTTGGGTGTTCCAGGCGTTGAGACGTTCAGGGCGGTTCAACGTTAGAAGAGCAACGCCTTGATCAACTTCGTACAAGATCGTTTCGTAGGTCATAAGCGCAGATTAGTTGTGTAAAGCTAGTTCCTGACGAGGAAAGAGCATCACGTGGGCTTAGCGGACAGACATTTCGAGGTGTTAGAAACCAACGGAGTCAAACTCCGTTGTGTCGTAGAAGGCGATGGCCCTCTCATCATTTTGATGCACGGCTGGCCGCAATGTTGGTACTTGTGGCGCCACCAGATTGACCCGCTTATTAATCAAGGCTGGAAAGTATGCGTTCCTGACCAGCGCGGTTACGGATACAGCGAATGTCCTCCGAACGTCGACGACTATCGCATCCGTGACTTGGCTGCAGACATAGATGGTTTAGCAACTGCACTCGGATACGACGAGTACGCATTGATGATCCACGACTGGGGAGCACTCGTGGGCTGGAACGTGGCGCAGTTGTATCCAGAACGCGTCCGTGCGGTCGTCGGCATGTCAGTCCCGTACGGAAGGAACCTAGACCCCGCCTGGTGTACTCAGGAGTTTTGGGGAGACAACTTCTTTTACTGGGCATTTTTCTGCGAAAACGTAGGAGAAGCAGAAGAACATTTTGAGGAAGACATCCGTAAGTCGCTCCTTACAGTGCACATGTCAGCATCAGGCGATTCTGGTCCACCTGTAGATCAACAGGGAAAGAAAACGATGCTTGAAGCAGCTCCTGCGCCGCCGGCGGAACTTCCGCATTGGATGACAAAAGAAGATCTCGACTATTACGTAGACGCCTACACACAGTCGGGATTTCGCGGTGGTCTGAATTGGTACAGGAATATCCCTTATTTTCTGACTGACACATCCGAACTCGAAGGCCGAAAGATCAGCCAACCTTCAATTTTTATTACCGGTTCTGAAGATCCAGTCCGGAAGATGACAGGCGGCAGAACAGGATCTGAACTGTTCGAAGATTTGCGTTCAGTGCACGTAATTGAGGGACCGGGCCATTGGGTGCAACTTGAAGCAGTCGAAGAAACAAACCAACTTCTATTGGAGTTTCTAAACGAGTTCGTCTAAAGCCAAGTGACGATAGTTAGCGGAGACGCTCTCGGCCTGCCAGACTCTCCGCCATGAGTGAACCAATCATGAGCCATAGCGAATCAATTGAAATAAACGCGTCTCCGGAAAAGGTCTGGTCCCTAGTCACAGCGATGGACCGGTACGGCGAATGGAGCTCCGAAAACACCGGAGGGTACTGGCGCAAAAATGAGGAAGGAATTCCTGGAACAGGCGCCGTAGGCGACGAGTTCGTAGGTATCAACCGCATTGGTGATGACGAATGGAAAGCCCTCGTCGAAATTATTGTCCGTGAAGAAAACAAGACCTTCGCCTTCGTCACGGGCGGCACAGCGATGAACCTCATTCACTGGCGTTATGACCTAGAACCTACTGATTCAGGCACCACATTGACCGAGTCATGGGCACTGATGAACCTGTCTCCTTTGATGATTGAACATGGTGACGAGGAAATCCAATTCCGAGCTGCCAACGCGAGAGAGAGCATTACCGCAACCCTTCAAGGCATGAAGGCGGCAGCCGAAAGCTGATTTAGTGAAAACTCGTGGCCCCTTCGTAGTGGCCTGCTTGGGTGGGTTGCTCAGCGGCCTTGACACCTCGGTAAACATCGCGTTCCCAGCTATCACTGCGTCCTTCGCTATTGATGTTTCTCAGATCCAATGGGTCGTTGTTAGTTACGTTTTGACCTATTCAGTTTTGTTGCTTCCCGCAGGTCGACTCGGGGACAGCTACGGCCACGGTCGAATAATGCTTGTCGGGATAGTTACCCAAGGAGTTACCTTCGCAGCTTGTGGCCTAGCCCCATCATTTACTTTGTTTCTCCTAGCTCGGGTCAGTCAGGGTGCATCTATGGCGCTGATCATCGGCACCGCCCCCGCCCTAGTGACATTGTCAGTGAGTGAGAAACGTCAACCGAGAGCATTAGGTGTTTATGCGATGCTCATGGCGAGCGGCCTAGCGATGGGGGCCCCATTGGGGGGATTGTTGCTCCAAATATGGGACTGGCCATCTGTCTACTTTTTCCGTGTCCCCTATACGGGTGTGCTCCTAGTAGCTGCATTGATTGCTGGGCTACACAAACAGACACAGAGCAAGGGCCGGCAACCTCTTGACCTCGTTGGGGCTGTGACGTTCGCTGTCGGATTGGGTTTAACGCTCTTCGTTGCCAGTCGCGGTTTGACGTGGGGTTGGATGACATCTCGAACTTTGATTTTGGGTTTCTCAGCCGCAATGGTTCTCGTTCTGTTTTGTTTCGTTGAAAACAGGGCAACACTCCCGCTGATAGACCTCTCGCTTTTCAGACGACCAGGCTTCGGACAAGCAAATTTGTTGAACGCCCTAGCAAACGCGTCGATGTTCAGCATTTTCTTTCTCGGCCCCTATCTGCTCGTAGACATCAGAGGCCATGGCCCAATCTCGGGGGGACTGATCCTCGGAATAGCTCCAACCAGCACAGCGTTATCTGCATGGGCTGCTGGTCGGATGATTGAGCGGTTCGGCCTTTTGCGACTCACTCGATTCGGACTTGCTTGTCAGGGCCTTGGCCTGTTGCTGTTCAGCAGAACTGACGCGGACAGTTCGTTGGTCTCACTTGTCGTTGTATTGGCGTTGGTTGGAGTCGGCCTTGGAAGCTTTCAAGTTCCCAATATGAGCTTTGTCATGGCCTCTATTTCTCGCTCGCAGCAGGGGGTCGCAGGTGGAATGACCCAGATGGTTCGAGCTGCCGGTCTCGTCGGCGGCCTTGCTGTTTGGAACACAGCTTTTGTTGGTTTTCGCGATCGACGATCAGCAAATCTAAACATCGAAGATGTGACATCACCGGAAGTGTTTGTGCCTACCTTCGCTGAAGTTGTGGGAATGTCAGGCTTACTCGCGCTATTTGGTTTGCTACTGACGGTCGGAGTCAGCTTCGATAATCAGGCTACTTCTGAGCTTCGCGACGAGAAGTAAAACTGTTCACACCCACGAGTTCACGAATTTCGGCGGAAGGCTCAACCGTGCCGGCATCTAATGGAGTGCCGGTGCTGTCAGCTATTCGCGTCATCATGTAAAAGTTTGCCGAAACAGCGACCGCATCAATCAACACATCCACCCCAGCAGCATCAAGTAATTTGTCCTTTACAGATGCGAGTTGATCTTTGTCTTCCTTGAACATGGCTTCACATAAACGAGATAACAAGGCCCCATGTTCCACACCACCATCACCAGATTCTGAATTATCGATAGCTTCAAAACTAACTTGAGAATCTTGACTTATTCCGCTCAGACCGAGCAGAAACGCATGGCTGGTAGTTCAGTAGAAACATTCATTGAGCTTCGACGTACGAGCCGCGATCACTTCGACCTGTAAGCGACTCAACGAATTTTGATTTGAGACGAGATCGGAGAGCAGATCACCTAAACGAACGTATTGAGCTGATGACAAGATACTCAATGTTTCATTTTCGAATGGCACCGCGCTCAGTGCTTTCAGAACATTTGGCCCCTTAATTTGTGCGGTGGGCACCCAATGCGAAGTGACTTGCAAAGAAACATCACTAGTTCGATTTGGCTCAGAACTAGACGGTAAAGGCAGCTCAACGCGGTCCAAATCTAAGGCGTCGGCGAAGCGATCAACAGCGTTTGCTTGGGCTACTACCCCCACCATTTCCACGTAAGCCTCTGGATGAATACCACGACCCAGAATCGAGGCATGCCACTCCGCTGTCAGAGTTCCAGGGTGATTGGTGATCCTCCAAATAGCGTCAATAGCTGCATCAGGCAATATGTGTCCGGTAGCCGTAGTTCCTTCAATTTCGCTTGGTGATTCCCAAGGAGCGATTCCAGCTGAATCTCGAGCGTGTCGGACCTCTTCAACGATGGCTAAGCGTTCAACTCCAGACCACCAGCTGCCCGTTACTGCCCACCGGGACGCTACCTCGGCGTGTGCCTGGTCTAGGTCAGGTCGAATAGGAAGTTCGGTGGAGTAAGCAGGCATGCAGAATTCTTGCATAATCCCTCAAACTCTTCAGGAAAGATTTGTTTATACGGTGATGACGACGTGGGGAAAGTAGCCTACGATCCTGTAAAACGCTCAACAGCACGCACGAAGGAGTGAATATAGATGGCGACACCTCAAAGAGCCATTTTTAATGGCATGGGTCAGAACCAGTGGTATGTGCATCTTAGTCGCACAGAGGGAGCTGACTTAGGTGCTATCAAATCGGCATTGTCGGCTCTCCGGGCCACATGCGCATCGGAAGATATCAACCTAACTCTCGGGTTTGGTCCGGGTCTTTTGCCTGAGCTAACCGACGATGTTCCCGAGGACTTTCAAGCATACGTAACCATTGAATCCGAAGATGGATCGGGACGACAGGCTAAGGGAACCCAAGAAGAGTTGCTTTTGTGGCTTAACCATGATGACAAAGACAAAATATGGAAGGCGCAATACGATGCACGTACAGCGCTTGAAGGCCATATGGCAGTCGCCCGTGAAACCCCAACCTTTATCTATGGTGATTCCCTAGATATGACCGGATTTAAGGATGGAACTGGCAACCCCGCTGACGAAGATCAGCCTGCTGTCGCCATAGTTGCTGATGGAGATCCAGGAGCCGGCGGTAGCCACATAATTGCTCAACGTTGGGTGCATGATCTCGACGCTTGGAACGCTCTTTCCGATGAGCAGCAAGAGAAGAATTTCGGACGCAAAAAATTTCCAGAAATTGAGAAGACTGACACGCAAGAGGCATATAGCCATCTAAGCCACGTTGAGCTTCGTGAAGATGGGAACCATGGCAACGAAACGTCAGCTAAGCGGAATGAGATAGCTCGACGGTCAACACCGTATGCTTTCCACGACGGCACGGTTGGCTTGTATTTCATGGCTTTCTGCAAGGACCAAGCCCCACTGCGCGAGCGCATGCGAATGATGTATGGATTGGATGATGCGAATGGCGTGCGTGATGCTATGACTGATTATTCGAACCCAGCTTCAGGTTCTTTCTATTTTGCCCCCAGCGAAGAAACACTGGATGCGATAACTGGTTAATGACGCGATCTACTAAGTGATAATTGAATGTGGCGGCTGATTTTTGTCAGCCGCCACAGTCTTTTAAAATGAAGACGTATCAGCTTGTTGCGATTGGATTCATCTTGGTGACTATCGCCAAGTTGCTGCTCTGACTTAGTGGCGATGACCTGTCGTCTTCTTAGGTGTTCTGTTGCGAACTACTTCAAGGCAACTGTCGACTACTCGAAACGCGGTGGCTGACCTCATTTTGTGCTGACCCGCAGAGGCTCGTGAAATAACAAGGTCAAATTCCAGTCCCTCAAAGACAGGTATAAGAGAAACAGAACGCTGACGTCGTTTAGGGCCATCTATATAGCGCACGTCGTCTAGCAGTACATCAGGATGTTCCCAACACCAGTGTTCGTCGAAGGCTACGAATCCACAATCATGCGAGGTAGCGCTTCTGTCATTCACCGCTCCAGGACAAATAAGGATCCCGTCGACGATCCAGGGATCGTGGGGAAGACCATTTGGTTTGAAACCGTCGTGGAAGCCTTGCTCTAGTAGGGCTTCAGGTTCCGATCCTTCCAATGCTCTCCTTTGCTGTTCTGCAATGATGAGATGCATCATCGCCGATAGTTCAGTGTTTGACTTTGAAGACAGGAACTGGTCTGAGAGAAGCTCAGGGTCAGGCATTGTCATCGAGTGTGGCACCTTGGGTAGTGTCGCAGAGGGATGTGACAGCAGCTCTTAAAGCATTGAGGCGTGTTGGTTAAGAATTGCCTCAGAGACAGGTCAGGTCCTTTAAGTCACTTCCCATTGGACCAGAGTGAAGTCGGGGTCGCCTTCTCGGTCTTCAAATACAACCGAAACGTCTGCGCCAATTTCAATCTCTTGCATTGGGTCGCCGAGGAGATTACCCACCATGCGAATATTGCTTGCATGCGGCAATTCGACCAAGACGACGATGTAGGGACCATGATCGGCGAGGGCGCTGTGGACTGGGTGATGTGGCCTTTGCCAGCTGTATATCTGCCCAACAGGGTCAATTGTGACCCAGTCCAGGGTCATTGAATTACATTGATGGCACATCCACTCTGGACCCCACTGATAAATACCGCAGGCAGCGCATTGCTGGACCCTTAGTTCGTGAGCTCGTGCTCCTTCCCAAAACGGAGCGTCAAGGCCATCGTTAGATGGTGCAGGCTGCCGCAATCCGGGAAGGTGAGGTTCATTGGTTGCACGACTCATCCCAGAACCTCCTCGGTCCCATAAATAGCTGTTGATGCAACCGGCACCATTGGTCCGGCATTTGCTAACGCCACTTTTGCATTAGCTACCTGATTCGAAGACTCGCCCCGAACCTGGCGAACTGCTTCAACCTGGAGGCCGAGACCATGCATATAGCATTCGGCAAGATTGCCACCACTGGTGTTCAGGGGTAGTTCTCCACCGTCCGCGCGGAGGTTTTCGAACGTGAGTACTTCGTCGGCGTTTTCATATGTGCATAATCCATGTTCAATCAAGCTCATCACGACACCGCCCGTGAAGTTCTCATAGCTTTGGACCACGTCAATATCAGCCGCTGTAATTCCCGCTTGTTTGTATAAATATTTGACTGCGGGCTTAAAGCTCGAGGTGACGTAATCGGTGGTGTTCTCAGCGGTCGCGCCTGACCTATGGCCTCCGCTTTGTTGAGCCGCTAAGAGTAGTGCCGGAGTCTTGGCGAGGTCTTTGGCTCGGTCTGCTCTAGTAACGATAAGCGCTGCTGCGCCGTCATTTTCGAGGCAGCAGTCGAAGAGTCGATATGGCTCGGTAATCCAACGAGATGAATCATAAGTTTCCTCATCCAAAGTCCGACCATGCATAACCGCTCGTGGATTGTTTTGAGCGTGGTGGTAACACGCCATTGCTATTGAACGCATAGCATCTCTTCCCACACCGTGCTCATGCATAAAGCGGGTAGTGCGCATTGCATACATTTGTGCTGCGCTCATCATTCCGTACGGCAAGGTATAAGCAGCAGGTCCGCTAACCGGCCGCGATCCGCCACTTCGTCCAAATCGCCCGAATTGTCCTTGCGCTAGTCCGCGATAAGCCACGACTACCTCAGCCGAACCTGCGACTATCGCACCCGCTGCGTTCTGTATTGCGGCGGCTGCCCCACCGCCCCCACTAGTCCACTGCATGTTCGAATAACGAAGTTCAGGAATTCCAAGAGCGTTCGCTAGACGTGGTGGATCATTTCTATCGTTGGAATAAGAACAGAATCCATCTATGTCCTTGGGGTTTAAGCCAGCGTCTTCGCATGCGGCAAGGATGGCTTTAAGAACAAGGACGAATTCGGGGTCCGTGGATTGACCATGTTTGTAGTAAGTCGTTTCGCCGACTCCAACGACTGCTACTTTCCCTCTTAAGTTGTAATCATCACTCATCGTGCTTCGACCGTAGTCCCTTGAGAGGCAAGCTTGCTGAGTTGGTTGTTGTCCAGCCTGCAAGGAAGCCAATCTTTCATCACTTTGGTGCCTAAAGCCTCGTAGAAATCGATGGAGGGTTGATTCCAGTCAAGAACCTGCCACTCAAGTCGAGGGCAGTCCCGCTCTACGGCCACACGAGCCAATGTTGCGAGGAGTAATTTTCCGATCCCGGAGCCTCGATGTTCTTCAGGAACGTATAAATCTTCCAGATAAATCCCCCGTTTTCCCCGCCAAGTTGAGTAGCTATGAAAAAAGAGAGCGAAGCCCCGAACTTCGCCTTCGACTTCTGCTAGGAGGCACTCGAACGGTGGAGGTTCAGAACGGAGTTGTTGAGATATTGATTCGGGTGTGGCTTCAACCGCGTCTGGTTCTCGTTCGTATTCCGCTAACGCTTGAATGAAGTTGACGATCGTGTCCGCATCTTCGGCGGTAGCGCTTCGGATCTTGATTTCAGTCACCTTTATGGCATAGCACTAGGGCGCTCTTATTTGCTAACTAAAGAGCGATCTTGAATAAACGGATGCCAAACATTGCTTTACCGACTAGAAATTCAAGGGATGAGTGATAATCAACTTTCTCAGTTTCGTCAAAGTATCGACAATATCGATGCTGCCCTGATTCATATGTTGGCTGAGCGATTTCGTATCACCAAGGCAGTCGGTCAATATAAGGCCGAAGCCGGCATGGCTCCAGCAGACCCTGATCGTGAGCAAGAACAAATCAAGCGACTCAGAAAACTGGCTGAAGAAGCGGGACTAGACCCAGAATTTTCAGAGAAATTTTTACGATTCGTAATCGATGAGGTTATTCATCACCATGAACGCATAGCAGAAGAGCCCCGGTAACCCGATGCGCTTCCGCAAGGGTCAGAAATTAGCGTTGCTTTAACACATCGCTGAGCGTGTCGAAAATTGTTCCTATCTCATTGTCAGTAATGATCAAAGGAGGACAGAAAGCTAGAGCCTGCCCGATTCCTCGACACACGATTCCGCCTTGAATCATTGCGTCTCTTGCTGGGATAGCATCCTCACCAATTTCGCAGGCCCAAATGCCGCCGATTCCGCGGAAGCTATTGATTGTGCCATCACCAAGCAAAGCATCGAAGCCTGCCTCCATTTGTTGCCCTATACGCCGGGCTTCAGCGACTAGACCGTTGGATTCGATCACTTCGATGTTTGCGATCGCTGCTGCCGCTGCTGTCGGGTGACCTGAATAGGTATACCCATGCATTAGCTTTGTTGCCTCATCACTGGTTAATTCTTCGTTGAGTTCTTTGGACGTTATGACTCCCGAGAGCGGTAGATAGCCAGATGTAACTCCCTTGGCAAATGTCAACATGTCAGGCTTGACATCAAAAGTGTCGCTAGCAAACCATTCGCCGGTCCGTCCAAAGCCACAAATAACTTCGTCGAAAATCAGCAATGAGCCATGCTGGTCGCAGAGACGGCGTAGCCCGGCTAGGTAGCCATCTGGGGGCATGATAACGCCCCCCGCGCCTTGGACTGGTTCGCATATGACGGCAGCAACGTTCGAGCCGTGTCTGGCAAATAAGCTTGCTGTTTCTTCGATGTCATCATTGGGAATCTCAATTACGTGAGGCAATAAATCACCCCAGCCAATTCGATTCGGTTCTATTCCTTGGACGCTGGTTCCTCCAATGTTCACACCGTGATATCCCGCTGTTCTCCTGATGATGATCTGACGTTCGTTGTCTCCGCGTCGCTGATGAAACATCCGCGATAGTTTGAGGGCAGTGTCCACTGCTTCCGAACCGGAGCACCCGAGAAACACCCTTCCTTCAGGATGAGGGCTGACTCTCCGTATCGTTTCAGCAGCCTTGGCGGCAGGTCCGTTGGTAAATGGGTCGAAAGTGTTGTAAGTCTGCAAATGGTCGAGCTGGTTTTTGATTGCGTTAATTACTGTCGCGTTTCCGTGCCCAATCTGACATAGCCAGAGGCTTGCCATAGCGTCGATGTATTGCTTGCCTTGGTCATCCACCAAGGTGCAATCCTTCGCGCTAACGATGTTGATGAAATCTGCCTCAGCTTTGTTAGGCAGACTGAAACCGTGAAGTAGAGCGTCAGTCATTTGATCCCCCTGGTTCTTTTTGTGGCTGTAACAACACACTACGACCCCAAAAGGATCTCCGTGAACCCGGTCTTGTTCGCAGATGTTGCTCCGGGTAAAGGTAACCTTCCAGACTCAAGGAACACTCTGCTCATAGTTGGGGTACTGAAATGTCGTTGAGTTACGGTCGCCCGATGGTTTCGATACCGGGACCATCGGTGATCCCAGATCGAGTTCTGTCAGCCATGCATCGGCCTATGCCAAATATTTATGAGGGGGACCTCGTAGAGGTCTCCTACAGCGTTCAGGATGATTTGCGAAAAATTGCGCGAACAGAGCAACCCGTGTTTATAAGCGTTTCAAATGGTCACGGGGCTTGGGAGATGGCTATAAGTAACACTTTGTCTCGCGGGGACAAAGTGCTCGTTCTCGAATCGGGCACCTTTGCTGTTGGTTGGGGCGAAATGGCAGAGGTCTCCGGTGTGAAAGCAGAGATTTTGCCGGGAACCGATCCTCGCCCGGTAAGTCCTGAAGCACTTGAGGAACGTTTGAAAGCCGATTTGTCGAGAGAAATCGCTGCTGTAATGGTTGTTCAAGTAGATACTGCGACTTCGGTTCGAAATGACGTTAAAGCCATTCGGGCTGCAATAGACGCAGCAAATCACCCAGCCCTCTTGATGGTCGATTGCATCGCTTCTTTAGGTTGCGAACCTTATGAACATGACGACTGGGGTGTTGATGTCACTGTCGCCGCAACGCAAAAAGGGCTGATGGTTCCTCCAGGCCTCGGATTTGTCTTTGCGAGTGAGAAGGCGTTGCTTGCCCATAAGAGCGCTGATTTGCGCACTGGGTACTTTGATTGGGAGCCGCGAACTAACCCGGAACAGCACTACAAGATTTATTGCGGCACACCACCTATTCAACATTTGTGGGCGATGCGTGAATCGCTAGACATGCTCTTCGAAGAAGGCCTAGAGAATGTTTGGAGGCGGCATCGCGTCTTGGCAGATGCTGTCCGAGCTGCTGTCGACGCTTGGCATGTTCCGGACGGTTTTTCGTTCAACGTTGCTGACCCAGAAGCGCGCTCGAATTCCGTTACGACCATTCTTACCGGAGGGATAGATGCCGTTGAGTTGCGTCGTATCGCAGAGAGTGACGCAGGTGTCACTTTAGGAGTGGGACTAGACCAGTTTGCCGACTGTGCCATAAGAATTGGCCACATGGGTCACCTGAATCCACCAATGATTCTCGGTACTTTAGGAACGGTAGAAGCGGCTTTAGCAAAAATGGGTGCACCTACGGGTTCGTCGGGTGTCGCTGCTGCTGCTGCTGTGGTCGGTGCTGCCCTATAGGTTTAAATTGGGAGACCGCCTGTAGCGCTCCGCGTTGAACCTTCGTCGGTCCAGGCGGCGATTGTTCGTTGAGCGATTCTCATCTGGTGGATTTCGTCTGCTCCATCGGCAAAGCGTGCCCAGCGGGCATGCTGGTACATGTGGGCTAATGGAGTATCTGTAGAGTAACCAAGTGCACCGTGAACTTGGATAGAACGGTCGATTACTCGACCAAGCATGTTCGCTACAAAGTGCTTTGCCATGGAGACCTCAGCCTTGAAGTCTTCTTCGCGATCGATCTTGTATGCGGCATGTAGCACCATGAGCTTGGCCTGATACAGCTCCATTGTGCTATCGGCGATCATCCATTGGATGCCTTGTTTTTCGGCGAGCAATGACCCATGCGAAAAACGTTGAAGGGAACGGTCAACCATCATGTCCAATGCTGTCTCGGCTTGCGCTATCCATCTCATGCAATGAGCCAGACGAGCAGGCCCCAATCTGTATTGGCCCAGTAGATGCCCTTGTCCACGACCTCCCAGCATCTGACTTGCATTAACGCGTAAATCTTCAACCAAAATTTCGCTGTGTCCTGAGCCACCGTGCATCGTTTCGACTTCGCGAACTTCGGTCCACCCTGGCTGCGGTAGATCGATGATGAATGCGGAATTTGCTGCTTGAGGGATATCAGGGTTCTCTTCGGTACGGACAACTAGGATTGCGAAATTTGCCCTGTGGGCGTTGGAGATAAACCATTTGTGTCCATTGATTACCCATTCGTCTCCGTCTGGGTAGCCAACTGTTTGGATCAAGGTTGGGTCTGAACCAGCGACTTCTGGCTCAGTCATAGCGAAACAAGAGGTGGCTTGTCCTTCGCAAAGGGGCTTGAGATATTTCTCCCGTTGTTCCTCGGTGCCCCAATGCAGAAGCGTATGCATATTGCCTTCGTCTGGAGCTTGGCAGTTCAGAACCCATGGCCCGTAGCGCGACTTAGCTGCTTCGGCTTGGACCATTGCTAGTTCAACATGTCCTAGACCCATTCCGCCCCAGTCCTTAGGCATATGAGGGAGCCAAAGTTTCTCGGAGAACGCCTTTTTTCGCATATTAATTAAATGGGAGACGTATTTCTCTCTATCAGTTTGGTCGAGCTTGTCGCGTTCGATGATCTCCTCTACAGGTTTCACCTCCGCGTCGATAAACGTTCTGATTCGAAGACGGATCTCCTCGAGCTCAGGCGAAAGACTAAAGTCGATAGTCACTACTGCCTCCTAGGTTGACCTGTGTGGAGAGGACAGCTGGGTCTCGGTGTGCCGCCAACTAGAGCTAGATGGTAATCGTGTCGGCAAGTTCTAAGTCGATTCTTTTCCGTGAACCAAAGTCAATTGGCTGAATCGGAGTCTTTATGTGGAATCGCCCTAACGGCCGATTCCGACACATCTAGCCTGTCTTCTCCCAGTGCTGCTCCCCGGTCCACGACCGCAATTCTTCGTCGTGCAGGCATAGATGGCGGTTCAATTTGATCAGCTGGAGTGAGCGTTCGGACCGTTTCACCGGCTTGAGTGACATCTGGTTGCCTTCCAGCGTTTTTCTGGTTTTGGGCACTTGAGGTTTGCGCGCTCGGTGGTTTCCCCGCAATAGCCAAGAAAGCCAGTCCGATAATGGCGAAGATAGTTATGACTGTGAACGCGGACCGGTAGCTAGAAACGTCGCGGATGAAACCTACGAGGAATGGTCCGCTGCCGACCCCGAAAATCATAAGGAGTGAACCCATGCCATAAATCCGGGCGTAATCCTTAACACCGAAAGCCTCTGCCAAAAGCAGAGGATGGAACATGAGTAGGTTCCCCATAGCGGTCCCCAGTATCACCGCCCCCAACAAAATGACGAAGGTCGTGTTCCCGAGAGCCAGAACAGCGATTCCTAAAGATTGGACAGCCATCAGGAACGCAGTGAGTTTGGTTAGCGACATTTTCAAAGCGGCAATGCCGCCGAGGATCCTAGCCACCACACTTGTACCGCTCAACACCATGAGAGCGGCTCGGGCTGTGTCGATGTCGATTCGATCCTTCGTCATTTTGAAAGTGTGTTGTATCGCCCCTACCTGGGCTGCCATGACAATGATGAAGGTCACGGAAATCAGGATGAAATAGCGGGACCTGACTGCGTCTTTAAAGTCGACGCCTTCAAGGGGTGGGGGAGGCGCTCCCGAAGCTAAGGGCGGATCTCCGTCTGGTCGGAGTCCAAGAGGCTCGGGAGCCGGATGAATCAAGAACCAAACTGCTGGCAACATGCCGACGAGAAATGCGATTGCTAATCGGGGCGCCCAATAGACAAGAGAGTCAGCATCTATAACGGTTGCGATGACGGGCGTGATTGCGATTCCGCCGAGTGACAAGCCTGAAGATGCGATAGATAAAGCGATAGCCCGTTTACGAACGAACCAACGAGTCACGA
>Ga0208127_1000015_pt1 | contig 75207 bp, 63 predicted proteins | sample ETNtaG_6_FD_185751 | JGI IMG/M metagenome (GOLD analysis project Ga0208127, IMG submission 185751) | Marine microbial and viral communities from oxygen minimum zone, Eastern Pacific Ocean - ETNP201306SV45 (SPAdes) (version 2) | ecosystem: Environmental > Aquatic > Marine > Oceanic ... | reverse complement strand
TCCTTGCGACCCAACATTGACAACCTATACAACATTAACCATATCATTAATACGTCCAGGCTAACGAAAGCTCTGGCTCACATTGGGTAACTCGACCACCCCAATACGCTCAACGCAGCTACAGACCCATCTAGGAGGAAACCCTTCCGCCATCGCAATGCTGCGCGTAACAAGTCGGGCAGCGTCCTTTTTGCTTCGCCATCTCCGCATACGCTCCGTGTCTTTTGGTAGACATAGAATGATTCTCTCTAGTAGAGATTCGCGTGTCCAATTTTTCCTAGACGCTTCACAATTACTACGATCACCTACTGTGGATGACAGGTAGTGACAGGAGCAACCAAAATACGAATCGCTACTATCTTAGAATCAGGCAAACTAACCTAATTATTGTCGCATGAAAAATTCGACTAAAGACAGTGCTTCAAGCAGCTTTAAACGATCAGTCAACAATGTCATCGTGCATGTTCCGTTAAGTTTCTAAAATTCTAATTGTCTTAACCTTAAATACTACAAATAGTTTTTTGTTTAAACCATTAGATGTTGGTTCGCATTTTATGAGTATCGCCTTTATAATTAACCCCAATTCAGGCACCAAACGTAGAAGAAATACAAATCTACTTAAAGTTCGGCGCTATTTATCGCGAAAGCATCAACAAAAGAGTGTTTTCATTACTGAACGGAAGCACCACGCCTACGAAATAGCGGTTGAACTCACTTCTCGGAAAGTTGACAGAATAGTTGTAGTTGGAGGCGATGGTACTGTGAATGAGGTGGCCAATGCATTGATCGGCAGCTCTGTTGAATTGGGAATAGTGCCTTGCGGTTCAGGGAATGGTCTTGCGCGTCATTTAGGCATCCCACTTGATATTGAAGCCGCTATGCAGATCTCAACCTCCTCTCCCCCGATTGACATTGATTGCGGAAAAGTCGGAGATCGCTTTTTCTTGAATGTGATGGGAATTGGAATCGACGCTGAAATTTGCAATAGATTCGATAAAAGTAAACGCGGTTTTGTTTCCTATGTAAGAGAAGGTCTATCGACTTTCGTTCAATACAAACCAAGTTTATATAACATTAAAGTAGACGATGTAGAAGTTGATGAGGAACTATGCATGATTGCTATAGCAAACTCAAGTCAGTACGGAAACTCCGCATATATAGCGCCAAACGCTTCTTTGAAAGATGGAATATTTCGAGTGGTTTACTTGAACAAACCAAGCAGTCTTAGACTTTTATTGCTTTGCTATCGTCTTTTCTTTAGGACCATAGAACGTGCCAGTTTCGTTACTAGCGTAGATGCAAGTACTATTACTATCAGTTCTAATAAAGAATATTTGTACCACTTGGATGGCGAAGTTCAAGCAGCGACTGCCCAATTGAAAGTTTCAATTGTACCAAAGTGCCTAAGAGTAGTTCCAAATGCGAACTTGTCGGTATGAAATCGTGGAAGTACTTTTATCGCCTACTTTCGCTTCTGCTTCAACAAAATCTGAGCTCTTGCGTAGGAAACCTGGGTTTCCAGCATGGCGATTTCCTCGTCCGACATTCTCTCCATAGTAGCTAATGCATCTTCAGCTCGCTTTTGAGCTTCTTCGACCGCGGATTCGTCAATCTCGTCGATGTGGATCGCGTCTTCGGCAAGAACCGAGATCTTATCTCCCACGCATTGAGCAAAGCCTTTGCTTATGGCCAGCGATTGACCATCGCCCGACTTCGACACAATGATCTCTCCCGCCTGGATCTCCGTTACAAGCGGAATGTGGCCAGGCAAGATGTTAATCTCGCCCGAGGTGGTCGGCAGTACAACCGATTCGACCGTGTCTTCGTAGACCTTTGCCTCTGGCGTGACGATTTCGAGATTCATTGGGAAATATTAATTCGTTATTATCGGAACGAGTTACTTGCCCGCTGCCTCGAGGACTTCGTCGATTCCACCCTTCATGTAGAAGTCGTTCTCGGCGATTTCGTCGAGCTCGCCATCGAGGATCATCTTGAATCCCTTGATCGTATCCGCAACTGGAACGATCTTTCCTGGGAAGCCAGTGAAAATTTCCGCAACGTTGAAAGGCTGCGAGAGGAACTTCTGGATCTTGCGCGCACGGTAAACGGTTTGCTTATCCTCAGGCGAAAGCTCGTCGAGACCGAGAATCGCAATGATATCCTGCAAGTCATTGTAGCGCTGAAGCACGCGTTGCACGCCGCGTGCTACATCGTAGTGCTCGTCGCCAACGATAGCTGGCTCAAGCGCCTTCGAAACCGAAGCGAGAGGGTCAACCGCCGGGTAGATTCCCAAGTCGGCAATCGCGCGCTCGAGAACGATCGTTGAATCCAAGTGAGCGAAGGTGTTCGCTGGAGCCGGGTCAGTCAAATCGTCCGCTGGAACGTAAACCGCCTGGAATGAGGTAACCGATCCCTTCTTAGTCGAAGTGATACGCTCTTGGAGCATACCCATTTCCGAGGCCAAAGTTGGTTGATAGCCAACCGCGGATGGCGAACGGCCAAGCAGCGCGGAAACCTCGGAACCGGCTTGCGAAAAACGGAAGATGTTATCGACGAACAACAACACGTCCTGGTTCTTCTCATCGCGGAAGTACTCAGCCATGGAAAGCGCCGAGAGAGCGACACGCATACGGGCTCCTGGCGGCTCGTTCATTTGACCGTAAACGAGAGCTACCTTGGAGTTCGCCAAATTCTCTTGGTCTATAACGCCTGAATCCGACATTTCGTGGTAAAGGTCGTTACCTTCGCGCGAACGCTCCCCTACTCCCGCGAATACTGAGTAACCGCCGTGAGTCTTCGCGATGTTATTGATGAGCTCCATGATGACGACCGTCTTGCCAACACCTGCTCCGCCGAAAGCTCCAACCTTACCTCCCTTGATGAATGGGCAGATGAGATCGATGACCTTGATCCCCGTCTCAAGAATGTTCGCCTTGGTGTCCTGCTCGGTCAATGGCGGCGCTGGGCGGTGAATGGGATACTTCTTTTCGTGGGGCACTTCTCCACGGCCATCCACCGTATCGCCCGTCACATTGAAAATGCGGCCGAGAACGCCCTCGCCCACTGGCACTGAAATTGCCGCGCCTGTATCGACGACGTCCATGTCGCGCTTGAGGCCTTCAGTTGAAGACATGGCAACCGCGCGAACGACACCTTCTCCCAAGTGCTGTTGCACTTCCAGCGTCAGCTTTTCGCTCTCTCCAGAAACGGCGAATTCGATTGTCAGCGCCTGATAGATCGCGGGCAGCGAATCTTCAGCGAATTGGACGTCCACAACAGGTCCAATTACTTGGAGGATTTTTCCGGTGTTGCTCATGATGCTATATGAAAAATGAAACGGTTTATTTAGAGTGTCTTAAATATCGACTAGTCGTTGCCTGCCGTGGCGGCGGCGATTTCTAGAATTTCTTGAGTGATGGCAGCCTGGCGGGCCTTGTTGAATTGCAAGGTGAGCGAATCGAGAAGCTTGGACGCATTGTCCTTTGCCGTCTTCATTGCTACCATTCGAGCGCTGTGTTCCGAAGCCCGGGCGCTCAATACTGCTTGGAAGACCTGCCGATCGACGAACAGCGGAAGCAGATCGTTCAGAATCGATTTTGGATCCGGCTCGAACTTGAAATTACGATCGTCTTCCGAAGCTTCAAAAGGCTCTGCTCCCTTTCCTCGCAATTCGGTGATCATATCGTCCAATCCGGAAATTGGCAGAATCTTCGCCTGAGTCGGGGCTTGGGTGAGAACATTAACGAAACGCGGGTACCAGACCTCCACTGTATCGATTTCGCCCTCTAAATATTTATCGATCATGAACTCCGTCAGCTGCTTGATCTTAACGTAAGGGACATTGTCCTCCACGATAAAGTCAGCCATCAGATCCCGACCCGATCGACTCAGGAATTGCTTGCCCTTGCGACCGACCGTAACGTACTTGGCATCGCCTTCGATCTTCATAATCTCACGAAAGAGATTACTATTAAGGGGTCCGCATAGTCCTCGGTCTGTAGTGACAAGGATGATACCTCGAGTCTTGACTTCGCGCTCTTCGAAAAACGGATGATCCAATTCCTCGATACGCGTCGATATATGAGCCAAGGTCTCGGCGAGCAAGGCTGCATAAGGCTGACCCGACAGAGCCGCGTCCTGAGCCTTTTTCATCTTCGAGGCCGCAACGAGCTCCATCGCCTTGGTAATCTGGCGAGTATTCTTTACCGACTTAATGCGGCGGCGAATTTCTCTTAGGTTTGGCATCTCTATAAATTAAGAAGTAGGAACGAAGATCTAAGAAGTGAGGTTGTTTTTGGCGGTGTTCATTGAGGATACGAAAATCGCAATGAGTTCATTCGTTTCCTTAATGAGATCATTCAGTCGATTTGCCGCTATTATTTCCTCAGCTTGCATAAGCTCTAGCCAGTATTGCGTTTCTTCCGCTTCCTTTAAGCAATCGCCAATTTTCGCGATGAACTCCGCTTTTGAGCGAGACCGATACGCTTCTCGATAATTCGCTCCAATTGAAGTTCCGCTCCGAAGGCTCTGCTTTCCAATAACTTGTTCCAGTGGTTTGTTTCCCAGTGAAGAGTAAAGTCTGATGATCCTTCGGGCATAGTCGAATGTCCTCTTCCTAAGATCATTTTCTTCCACTTCTTCGTTCTTAATTCTTCCCTTTTAATTTAGCTGAAGCTGTTCTTCCACTCGTCGACCGCAGTCTTGAGTTGCTCGGCGATTTCATCGTCGATCTTAGCTTTTTCACGAATGCTGGTCAGCAGGGCTTCCTTGCGAGAAACGAAGAAGTCGCGCATCGAATCGGCTGCTCCCACTACCTTCGAGACATCGATATCGTCGAAGTAGTTGTTTTGCATGGCCCAAAGGACCCCCACTTGCTGCTCGATTGGAATCGGATTGAAGGCAGGCTGCTTGAAGAGCTCGACAATGCGCGAACCGCGATCGAGTTGAGCCTTAGTCTTGGCATCGAGATCGGAACCGAACTGAGCGAAGGCCGCCAACTCGCGGAACTGAGCAAGCTCGAGCTTGATCTTGCCGGCCACTTGCTTGGTTGCCTTCAACTGAGCCGCCGATCCTACGCGGGATACGGAGAGGCCAACTGATACCGCAGGGCGAATACCTTGGTTGAACAGGTCGGTTTCCAGGAAGATCTGTCCGTCCGTAATCGAGATAACGTTGGTCGGGATGTAAGCTGAAAGGTCGCCCGCCAAGGTTTCGATAATCGGAAGAGCAGTGAGCGAACCGTTTCCATTATCCTCATTGACGCGAGCCGAACGCTCGAGCAAGCGGGAGTGCAGGTAGAAAACGTCGCCTGGATAGGCTTCGCGGCCGGAAGGACGCTTGAGAACCAAAGACATTTGGCGATAAGCCGCCGCGTGCTTGGAAAGGTCATCGTAAACGATCAAGGCGTCCATGCCGTTCGCCATGAACCACTCGCCCATCGCCGCCCCGGTATAAGGAGCGAGGTACTGATTGGCTGCCGAGTCGGCAGCTGGCGCGGAAACGACGATCGTGTATTCGAGAGCGCCCTTTTCTTCAAGTACGCCAAGCGTACGAGCAACATTGGAATTCTTCTGACCGACCGCTACATAAATCGAATAAACGGGACGGAAATCCGGATCGCCGGACGCCAGGCCAACCTTGTTGATGTTCGCCTGATTGATGATGGTATCGATGGCGATGGTCGTCTTGCCCGTACCGCGGTCGCCAATGATGAGCTCGCGTTGACCACGGCCGATCGGAATCATCGAATCGATCGCTTGGATACCTGTCATGAGCGGCTGGTCGACCGACTTGCGCTCGATAATGCCGGGAGCGATCTTTTCGACTGGAAAGGTTTCCTTGCAATCGATAGCGCCTTTGCCGTCTTCCGGCTGTCCCAACGCGTTCACTACGCGACCGAGCAGTTCCTTGCCTACCGGAACCGATAGGAGCTTGCCGGTGCACTTGGCCTCGTCGCCTTCCTTGAGGTGATTCGCTTCGCCGAGAATAACCGCGCCGACTTCATCCTCTTCCAAGTTAAGAGCGATGCCGATCGTTCCGCCGGGAAACTCGATCATTTCGTTGTACATCGCTTCCGACAAGCCGTCGATCTTCGCAACGCCGTCTCCGACCGTGACGATCTTTCCGGTGTTGCTGGCGACTGCTTTAGTCTGAAGGTTCGCGATTTGCTGTTCAATCTGCTCGATGACGGAACTCATGGTCTTCTGTATTCGTTAAATGGATTTCTGAAAAATTCTTAGGAAAGAGAGGCTTGCAAAGAGGTCAAAGCGCTCGAAACGGAGGAATCGTAAACGTCGCAATCGACGACTACGCGCAATCCAGCAATCAGGCTCGAGTCTTCCCGAGTCACTGTGGAAATCGCTCGGCCATACTTAGCGGAAAGCTCCGCGGCGATCGCTTCAGTCGCATCGGAACTCAAGGCGCCGGCATGACTGACTACCGCAGTGCTCTTGGCTACCTCGCGTTGCACGAGTTTCAAGTAAGCCTTGAGAAGCGCGATGTGATGACGAGGCGGATTCTTATCAAGCGCCTTCAGGACGCCATCGACGCGCTCTGCAGACACGTCGCTGCCATCCTGGCTCATTTTGAGGAGCTGCTTGGCGAAATCCTTGATCTGCTTATCTTGCGTCATGGAGAAACGATCGGCTAGTTGCTCGAATCGACGAGGTTGGAGCTAGCGGATTCGGTAAAGCGGTTGCGATCCTCTTCCGAGAGTTCCTTGGACAGAACCTTGCTCGTTGTAGCGACCACCAAGCGAGCGATTTCGCTGCGGGCCTCGTCGAGCATATTCTTGCGGTCGAGTTCGATCTGCTGCTCGGCTTTCGAGATAATTTCAGCAGCGCGAGAAACCGCGTCTTGAGAAGCCTGGGAAATTTTGTCTTCGGCAACGGCGCGAGCGTCATTGACGATTTGCTGCGCTTCTTGGGAAGCCTTTTGGACGATCTCCTTATGCTGGGACTCGGCGTCTTCCAGCTTGGCCTTCATGTCCTCGGCATACTTGAGGCCATCGGCGATCTTGGTTTGACGCTCGTCGATCGTCGAAAGCACTGGCTTGAAAGCGAATCGGTAAAGGACGAAAGCGACGACGCAGAAGCTGATGATCTGCGAAATCAGAAAAGGCCACTCGACGCCGAATTGACCCAAGAGATTGCCTTCATCGCCTGCCGCGGCTGCGAAAATAACGGGATGTATAGCCATTTGCCGAAAAATTGAAACGTAAGCAGAGGAAAGGCGCCGGCCCCTATTGGGAGGCCGACGCGAAATCTCTCAATCGTATTAGAGGAAGAGGGCGTAGAACGCTACCGCTTCTGCAAGCGCCATACCGATGATGGACTGCACGAGGATACCGCCCGAAGCGCCTGGATTGCGTCCAACTGCTTCTGCTGCCTTCGCCCCGATGAGGCCAACGCCAAGTGCTGCTCCTAGGCAACCAAGTCCACCTTGGATGCTGCCGTCGATTGCTGCGAGTAATTCAATCATTTTGATTATTGGTTATTTGTTAGCTATTCATGATGCCGCCCACATTTGGAATATGGTCCCGACACCAAAAGTGTTCTATATATATTAGTGATGCTCTTCGTCGCCGTGGTTGCAGATGAGCCCGATGTAAACGCTGACCAGAAGAGTGAAGACCAAGGCCTGTACGAAACCGATCAGAAGTTCGAGGAAGTAGAATGGAATCGGCAGTCCCCACTTGAACAAGCCGGTCATGGCATGCAGCAGGTTCTCGCCTCCGAATACGTTTCCGAAAAGACGGAAGGAAAGCGATATGGGACGAAAGATGATCGAGACGATTTCGATGAAACCGACGATGCCGAAAATAATGAACAACATGTAATACAATGCCGAAGGCACGTCGCTCTTGTTGGCCTTGTTGCCGAATAGGTCGTAGGCGATGACCTTGATGCCAGCGTATTTGAAAATGAGATAAACCCACGCTACCATGGAAACGATCGCCAAGGCGGCCGTGCCATTCAAATCCGCATTGCCAGGACGGATATAGGGGATCAAGTGGCCGTGCCCATCATGCGTTCCGATCGTGCCTACGCCTGGAAACAAACCACTCCAATTGTGGATGAGAATAAACGTAAACAGACCTATCAACAGCGGGAAGGCCGCCTTGCCAGCTGCTTTGCCCGTTATGGGTTGAATCAAATTGAAAACGCCTTCGACCAAATTCTCGACAACCGCTTGTCCGCGACTCGGAACGAGGGTGGGCGTACGCACCATCAAACGGATGGCTACTATTATTAGAAGCGAGACCACCCAGCTCGTTACCATGCTGTTGGTAATTGGGAGTCCGAACACTTCGCAAACCAAATCGGCCTTCACAGAAAGAGCAGCGTTCGCCACGGGCAACGCTGCATGAACGCCTAGCAACGCTAGGAGGACTGGAAATATCTTGGTGACTCGCATCTCAACGCTTCTTCGAGGGCTGCATCGCCCTAAAAGAAGCAGTCTTGTTGAGGCATCGCTATAAAGGCGTCAACCCTCTAAACGCATTTTGAATCGATATGAATTGAAATTGTAGTAAAAGATGTTCGAGCTAGAAAGGTTGCTAATGGGATGGCCTTAAATCGTCCCTTGAAACCGCCCGATCATGCCGCAGGAAACACAAGCCAAGCAGGAAACCGATTCGCCTAGAATATCGAGGAAACGATCCTTCGATACCTTCTACATGTTTTGCGCCTTGCTTTTGATTCTCGCGATCGGCACCCAGGTCGTCGCGATCATCGCTTATCGCTAGCCTCGCTTGGCGAGAACGAGCGATTGGTAGGACTCCGCCTTGGATTGGAAGACCGTTTCGCGTTCGAACGGCCAAGCCGAATCTTCATCTACGCGCCATGATTCCAGCTCGGGCAAAAGCTCGCGCGTCCAATCGAAGTAGCCCTCATGGTCCGTGCGAAAGTAGAGTTTCGCTCCCGATTCGCAACGCGTCGCCAACGCCTCGAGAAAGTCTCGATTCATCAACCGGTTTTTCCAGTGCCGCTTTTTCGGCCACGGATCCGGGAAGAGGATGTAGACATTGGCAATGGAACGCTCGACAGGCAGACCCTCGAGAAACTCTAACGCCTCCGCTTTTAGAAAATGCAGATTCTCCAATCCCGCTCGGGTAGCCTTCCGATTCGCTCGATCGATGCGATCCCCGATGATGTCGATGCCAATGAATGTATTACCCGGCTTCGTTTGAGCGAAATCGGTTAGCCAATGCCCATGACCGCAACCTATTTCCAGCTCGAACCTGGCTATCGACTCGAAGAGTCGCTCCATTTCCGCCTCTAAGGCTTTCTTCCGTTTCGCTACTCGCTCAATGTGCTCGTCGTACGCCATTTCCGATAAGATGGCCCCAATGAGCCTAAACTAGGACGAGCGGACAAGACTCGATTGCAGCGTTCCGCTAAGCAAAGGTCGATTCGGCGGTCTCGCGAATACGCTAAAACGTAGCTGCGTCTTATACGACCGCCCACTTCGTTTCGCTTTCAACTAGGGGCAATCGAATGGCGACTTTCAACCCCTTGCCTTCCATATTCTCGGCAGCAACCTGTCCCTCGTGGCAATCGACGATATGCTTAACGATGCTCAATCCGAGACCAGTCCCCCCGGTGTCGCGTGAGCGGCCCTTATCAACTCGATAAAAGCGCTCGAATATCCTGTCCACGTCCTTGTCCGGCACGCCCGGGCCCTCGTCCTTTACCCAAATCTCCACCTGGTCCCCATAACATCCTGCCCCTAATCGGATTGCTCCGTTGTCCGGAGTATACTTGCTCGCATTTTCGACTAGATTGTCGATTGCCTGCCTGAGCTTAAGGGCGTCGAATCGAGTGCGGGCCTCACCCTCGTCCGGCAATTCAAGTATAAGCTCCCTACCCTTCTGCTTCATATTTTGCCCGATCTCGAAGGAGGCCTCGCGAATCCAGTTGTAGAGATCCGAGTGAGACCAATCGAGCTGCAGTTTGTCGCTCTCTAGGCGCGAAAGACTCAGCAAGTCATTGATTAATAATGATAAGCGTTCCGAGTGGCGTTGAATGACGTCCAAGAAGCGGCCGCGATCCTCGACCTCCATGTTGTCGTGGTCCGCGACCAAGGTTTCCGCATAGCCCTTGATGACCGACACCGGCGTTTTCAGTTCGTGCGATGCGTTCGCAACGAATTGCTGCCGCATGCTTTCAAGCTCCTTTAGTTTGGTAATATTGTGGAACACCAGGAGGTACCAAGGGGAATTGCCTTCTTCCGCCATCTCGAGTCGAGATCCCGAAATCTCCATCCACAGCTTCCGATTTCCTTCCATGAAAACGAGCTCCCTTCCCTCCCCGATGGATTCGCTCTTTACCTGACTGATAAACTCCAGGAACTCCGATCCGCGTAAAACGCTTTCCATTCGCTGCCCTACCTTATCTCGCAAAGCGGGGAATGCGCTTTGCAAGACACTGTTAGCCAACAAGATGTAATTATCTCGGTCGAGAATCAACACGCCTTCACGCATACTCTCGAGCGTGGTTTCAATCTGTTGCAGGCGGTCGCTGTTTTGCTTATCGAGACGCTGAATATCGGATATCAAGGCATTCAGCTCATCTAGCAGAGCGCTCCAATTTGCGTTATTGCCTCGAAACTCCTGGGTGTGGGTCAAGATCGAGGTTCGCGTCGATAACGATTCCGCCAGCAAACGTATGTCTTTACGCTGACGGTAATACTTGTAAGCGAAATAGGCAGCCGCGATAGCGACTACAATCAAAAGGAAATCAGTCATCTGTCTCGTGCGCCGGTACGCTTACGCTAACGGCTTCCCACCATGCGATAGCCTACGCCGCGCACCGTCTCAAGAACAGATGCTTCTTCTCCCAGTTTTTCCCTCAAACGACGCATATGCGTATCCACCGTACGCGTCTCGATGCCGTTTTCATAATTCCAGACCTTTTGCAGCAGAGCTTCCCGCGTCTGAACCTTGCCAAGCTCTCGCATCAACAACCTAAGCAAACGAAATTCCGTGGCCGTCAAATCGATCGGACTTTCCCGGACTTCCACACGATGATGCTCGATATCCATCGTAATGCCGCCGACTTCCAAATGAACGGGTTCGGCATTTCCTTCTTCCTTGTCCCCTGCTCTCTTCAGAACCGCTATCACCCTGAGCATCAACTCTTTAGGACTGAAAGGCTTGCATACATAGTCGTCCGCTCCGCTTTCGAAGCCCTCAATGCGATCCGATTCTTCCGTTTTCGCGCTCAAAAAGATGATAGGAATCGACTTCAGCTCGTTCTCCTGACGGACCATGCGGCAAACCTGCAATCCGCTTAGGTCCGGCATCATTATATCCAAGACTATCAGATCCGGCATAAAGTCCCTCACCGTTTCCAATGCCTGCCGAGGATCATTGACGCTTCGAACAACAAATCCCCGCCGTCTTAAATTGTAGCTTAGCAGTTCGGTGACATCGAATTCGTCATCGACTACCAGAATCTTATTAGGCTGTTCCATCGCTACCATCGAATTGCCGGACTTACTTGAGCGAATCCAAGTCATTTGGTAGTCAAAGGCAACTGCCTAAGCGTTACAATTGAGTTACGCGAACGCTCGAAAGGTTAAGAGTGTTTGCAGAGGCGAAAACAGAGTGATCCAGACGATCAATATTATCTCAACTATTTGGCTATCAAATTCTTACGACTTCCCAAGGGCGATCATCAATATACTGATGTCAGCTGGATTGACGCCGCTCACCCGACTAGCCTGCCCGAGATTGGCCGGCCTCAATCCATTGAGCTTAAGAGCGCATTCCTTCTTGAGTCCCTTCACGGTAAGAAAATCAAAACCCTCGGGAACACGTATCGATTCGACGCTCGAGAGTTTTTCGACCTGCCGCATCTCACGCTTCAGGTAGCCATCGTAGCGAACCCGATACAGGGCCTCTGAACGAACCGCTTCCGGCAAAGAACTTAGCTCTTCAGGCAGTTCGAGAGCCGCATCATTTCGCCTAACCAACGTGGCCCAGGTATCCTTCCCTCTCCGATTCGCTTCCATCCACCCTACAGCCGATTCAATGGCTCGCTTTTTCGACTCGATTCGCTCGACGCGCCCTTTCGGCAAGAGTCCAAGCTCTCGCGCGTGTTCAATCAGGCGAAGCTCCGCGCTCCCGTGATTGAAGAGCAATCGATACTCAGCTCGACTCGTGAACATCCGATAGGGCTCTTGAGTGCCTTTCGTAACCAAATCGTCGATCAGTACACCCGTGTAGCCGTCATACCGCTTAAGCACTAAGGGCGAGTCCCCCCTCGCCTTCAGCGCCGCATTCGCCCCCGCGACCAATCCTTGGCACGCCGCCTCCTCATACCCAGACGTCCCATTGATCTGTCCGGCAAAAAACAAGTTCTCCACCTTCTTCGACTCCAAATGAGGAAACAGCTGCGTAGGAGGCGCGAAATCGTACTCGACCGCATAGGCAGGTCGTAGCAAATGGGCGTTTTCAAGTCCTGGAATAGACGCGATCATCTCGAGCTGCGTCTCGAACGGGAGGCTCGTCGAAAGACCATTGATGTAATACTCATTGGTATTTCGCCCCTCAGGCTCCAAAAAAAGCATGTGACGCGGGCGGCCTTCGAAACGTACGAACTTGTCTTCAATACTCGGACAATACCGCGGACCCGTACCTTCGATCTCTCCGCCATACATAGCTGAGAGATGCAAATTCCGATTCACGATATCCGCCGTTTCCTGCGTCGTATAGGTTATCCAACAAGAAACCTGATCCGATCCCGGCTTCCAACCGGCGAAGGTTTCGTCGAATTGTTCCACGTGGAACATATCGTTCTCGTCACGCGTGTCGTAGAACCCGAACAGCGAGGGTTCATCATCGCCGCGTTGTTCCTCCATTTGACTGAAGTCGATCGACCGACCCAGCAGCCTAGGTGGGGTTCCGGTTTTTAAGCGTTCCAATTCGATGCCGGCTTCAAGAAAACTGCTAGAAAGCGTCTTGGCGGAATAATCGCCCATGCGGCCGCCTTCGTTCTTGTTCTTGCCGATGTGCATCAATCCGCGAAGAAAGGTACCTGTCGTGATAATGACCGTCTTTCCAAAGAAATCTACATCGAGATTCGTGCGGCATCCGACTACGGATCCATTTTCGAAAATCAGACCCGTTACCGTCGCCTGAAAAACATCGAGATTCGCTTGATGTTCAAGCACGTGCTTCATTCGCAACGCATAGACCTTCTTGTCGCATTGAGCGCGAGGGGAGTGGACCGCAGGACCCTTGGAGGCATTAAGCAATCGAAACTGGATCCCCGAAACATCTGCGTTGACCGCCATTTCGCCGCCCAAAGCGTCGATTTCCCGCACGATGTGACCCTTGGCAACCCCGCCAATGGCAGGATTGCAGCTCATCGCCGCGATCGTATCGATGTTTCCGCTCAAAATGAGCGTTCGAGCGCCCATACGAGCCGATGCCAACGCAGCTTCGCAACCGGCATGTCCCGCGCCGCAAACAATCACATCATAGGGCTCCCTTCGGCTATTCATCGTCGCAGATAAATAGGTGTGGGGTAGGGGACCTCAAGCGTGAAAGCCTCATACCCAGATCCAGTCATTTGCTAAAAATTTGTAAGCAATCGGATCGAGCCCCCGCGAACGCCAAGGCAAGCGAGCGAAAACGATCCCCTAAAAGGCTGTTGCCGAGCTACTTGCCAATGCAAAAGGTTGAAAAGAGCACATCTAGCATAGCTTCGTTGTCGATGCGCCCCAGAATAGTCCCAATCGCATCCAAGGCGCCCCTCATATCGCTGGCGATTAGCTCGGCGGCTTCGTCCTGCTCGAACTTAGTCAAGGCAGAGTCCAAGCATGCGCGCAGTTCGGTCAAAGACGCGTTGTGCCGCGCGTTTACCAAAATCAAATCATCCTCTACATCGGAGAATCGCGAGTCGATTAACTCGATCAACGTCTCCTTCAGCTTCTCCAATCCTTGTCCCGTCAGAGCCGAAAACTCAAGTTGACGAAAGCAAGGAGCGCTTGAGGAAGCTGGAACAGATACGTCCAGATCCACCTTATTGCGAATGACCACGCAATTCGCGTCATTGAGACGCTTTTGGATTTCCGGGGGAAGCTGAGGCGAGGGCAGGGCGCAGTCTTCTACGAGAAGGAATACGTCCGCTTCCTCGGCAAGCTCGATCGTCTTTCGAATACCCTCCTTCTCGATTCCACTCTCCGCTTCGCGCAGCCCAGCTGTATCCAGCAACTGTATACTGTGTTCTCCCAAAATCACACGTTCACGCAAAAAGTCTCGAGTCGTTCCCGGTTCCTCGCTGACAATCGCTCTCTCGAATCCAAGCAATCGGTTGAGCAAGGAGCTCTTGCCGGCATTCGGCTCCCCGAGAATCAACGTTTTAACCCCGTCCCTCAAGAAAGCCGCGTACTTGCTGCTATCGATTAAACGGGAGCAATAGGTCCTCAGCTCTTGAATACGATCTATGTGGACCTGTTTCTGTTCTGGCGGCAGGTCTTCTTCGGGGAAATCGATATAGGCTTCGATCGCTGCAATACTCTCCAACAGACGTTCTTTCAACGAACCAAGTTGTCTGCCAAAAGCTCCTCTAAGCTGATTGTTCGCCGCTTGAATCGCCTTATCGCTACGAGCTTGAATCAGCTCCATAACCGCTTCCGCTTGCGTCAGATCCATACGGCCATTTAGAAATGCCCTTCGAGAGAACTCGCCTGGATCCGCTTGCCGACATCCACGCTTCAGAAGGTCCTCTAGAATTCGAGTCGCGATCAACGGATTGCCGTGGCACATGACCTCTAGGGTATCCTCTCCGGAAAAGGAACTGGGGCCTTCGTAAAAACAATAGACTACATCATCCAGAAGTTCGCCCTCCTTCGATCGATAGGACCCGTAGCTGGATCGACGGGGCAGGGCGGGGCTTTTGCGGGCAAACAGATCCTTGGAAAGCTGTCGACACATCGGTCCACTTGCCCGAAGCATCGCGATCGCGCTCTCGCCTTTGGGAGTCGAAACTGCAACAATTGTATCTAAGTTTTCCATACGGATTGAAATCTATCGCTCGACTCTCTTGCCCAAGCGAGATGCATGCCACCTATCGACATTTCGACAAGACGATTCGATTCGCAAGCCTCGTTCTTCCGGATAGCAAAAAGGACCGCCGTAGCGGTCCTCGAAAAGGGCGAGATTAAGGAAGCGACTATTCCGCCTTCGCTTCTTCCAATTCCTTCTGCGGAGCCGCGTCCGGATTGACCGCTTGGATGATCGCGCTGGAAATCCGCTCTGTGATTTCGGGATTTTCCTTCAGGAAAGTTTTCGCAGCTTCGCGCCCCTGGCCCACTAGATCCCCTTCGAACGAAATCCATGCGCCCTTCTTTTCCAATATCTTGTGCTGCACGCCGAGATCGACGATCGACCCCATTCGCGAAATGCCCTCGTTGTACATGATGTCGAATTCGCATTCGGTGAAGGGGGGCGCCACCTTATTCTTTACAACCTTAACGCGCGTGCGATTGCCGATGACCACACCTGAGGTGTCTTTGATTTGCCCAATCCGACGAATATCCATGCGAACGGACGCGAAGAATTTCAGAGCGCGTCCGCCAGGAGTGGTTTCCGGGCTGCCAAACATAACGCCAATCTTTTCGCGTATCTGATTGGTAAAGAGGCAGATGCATTTCGTCTTATTTACGATGCCCGTCAATCGACGCATAGCCTGGCTCATCAAGCGGGCCTGGGAACCAACAGTTGCATCTCCCATTTGGCCATCGAGTTCCGCGCGCGAAACCAACGCCGCCACAGAGTCGATGATGATCACGTCGATCGAATTCGATCGGATCAAGGTCTCGGCGATATTCAAGGCATCCTCGCCACTGTCCGGCTGGGAGACCAACAGCTCGTCGACGTTCACCCCCAAGTTGCGAGCGTACTTCGGATCCAGAGCGTGCTCTACATCGATAAAAGCCGCGATACCGCCCTGGCGTTGGGCCTCGGCGATAACATTTAAACAAAGGGTTGTCTTACCCGAGGACTCTGGGCCGTAGATCTCGCAGATGCGTCCTCGGGGCAATCCGCCTACTCCAAGCGCTAGATCGACCGAGAGCGAACCCGTCGAAATCGTCTCTACCTTCATCTGGGAACCGCTTCCCAGTCGCATAATCGACCCCTCGCCGAATTGCTTCGTAATGGCCGAAATCGCCATTTCCACGTTCTTTTCCTTGTTCTCGCTCGAAGGGAGGGGAGTCGTCTTTCCTTTTGCCATTAGCTTTTTCGTGAGTGGTTGATTATTATATTAGTGATGCAGCTCCGAATCTGGATCCGCGGAATGCCCGGCGCAAGACTAAGCGCCTTTGCAAACCAGATAATAGAGGAAGCCTGGGACACAGGCTGTCCAAGGCTTAAGAAAATCAACCAATTCAGCTATAATCTACCCCTTTTGAATCCAAGCGATGTCCTGACTGGTCGAAAAATTCTTGCCAGAGCCTGCCTCGCTGGGTTGAACATGACGGCTCTCGGCCTTAGATTAGGCATAGAACCTGCAACTGAGTAGATAACATGAAAATCAAAGCATACTTGAAACCACACTGCGGTTGGAGCATGGGCGTTCGCGCGATCATGTCCAAATACGATCTCGAGTATGAAGACATCGACATCATCAACAGCCAGGAAAACTATGCGGAGATGGTCGCGAAATCGGGTCAGCCTCTCTCGCCATGCGTTGAGATTGACGGAATCATGCTGGCGGATGTCAGCGGGGAAGAAGTCGAAGCGTACATGCTCCAGAACGATCTCGTGAAATCGAGCGAGAAGGAAGCGGGCGCTCCTACCGACCGGGGCTGCTCTGACGAAGAGCACGAACGCATGCGCCAAGGGCAATCGCAACCCGTTCGCTTCTTCTAGCAACCATAGGCAACTCGAGCAGCGAAGCTCGCCAAGGGGCCGGATCCAGTTCCGGCCTCGATAATCTACTGACGCCATGACGCGTCTCCTAAAAGCAACCACTTTCATCTATGAATTCGATTAAAGCGTCTCCCCTCTACAAGAAGGAATACGAGCACGACGCATGCGGCGTTGGCTTCCTCGCCAATATCAATGGCGAAAAGTCGCACGGCCTGCTCAAAAAGACTCTGCAAGCGCTCAAAAATCTCGCTCACCGTGGAGCCGTGGACGCCGATGCGATCACAGGAGACGGGGCAGGCGTACTGACGCAGATTCCCTATCCGCTCTTTCGCGAGTATCTCGAAGAGCAGGGCAAGAAGCTCTATAGCGACGAAGATCTCGGTGTCGGGGTCATCTTCCTGCCAAAGGACGACGAGTACGCTCAGTCCCGGGCCAAGAAAATCGTCGAGGGCGCTATCAAGAACGAAGGCCTAAGCGTCCTGGGCTGGCGCGATGTTCCGGTCGACGACAGCTGCCTGGGGCAGAAGGCGAAGGAAACCCAGCCCCGTATCGTACAGGTGCTAATAGCCAAAACCGACGACCTCGACGTAGCGGCCTACGAACGCAAGCTCTTCCTTGCCCAGAAGGTAGCCGAGCGACAAGCCACGGAGGACAATATCGAGGATTTCTACATCTGCTCCTTCTCGAACCGCACCATTATATATAAGGGCATGCTCAACTCGCCACAGATGCGAGCCTACTTCAAGGACCTCAAGAACGAGAAATACGAGACAGCCTTCGCGGTATTCCATCAACGCTACTCGACCAACACCTTCCCGTTCTGGCATTTGGCCCAGCCGTTCCGCATGATGGCCCACAACGGGGAAATCAACACCATCCGCGGCAACCGCAACTTGATGCGGGCTCGCGAGCGTTCCAACGTGCACGGCGTTTGGGGCAACCGCTTCTCGGACCTGCGTCCCATCATTCAGCCCGAACTCTCCGACTCGGCCAGTTTCGACAACGCTTTGCAGCTCATCACCCTCGGTGGGCGAAGCGCTTTGCACTCGGCTATGATGATGATGCCGCCGGCTTGGGAGAACAATGATTTGCTCAGCGACCAGCTCCGTGGCTTCTACGAATATCACGCTTGCATGCTCGAACCGTGGGATGGACCCGCAGCGATTGCATTCACCGACGGTCGCTACGTTGCGGCCTCGCTCGACCGCAATGGCCTGCGTCCTGCTCGCTATAAGATCTACGAAGACGGAACCGTCCTGCTGGCCTCCGAGCTCGGCCTCATCGACGAGACCGATATGAAGACCGTCCGTTCGGGTCGTCTCGGACCGGGCAAGATGATTGCCATCGACCTCGAGGAGAAGCGCTTTCTGGAAAACAACGAGATCAAGGAAGCGATCGGCAATGACTCCAAGTACCTGAGCTGGACCCAAGAGCATCTCACCGACATTCAAGAATTCTCCCAGAACTCGAATTCGGAAGCGGCCAAGTCGGAAGACGAGGACCTGCGACAGCAACTCGCATTCGGCTACGACAAGGATGAATTCGATGTAGTGCTCAAGCCCATGGCTCAGACCGGCATGGAAGCGACAGGCTCGATGGGCGACGATACGCCCTTGGCTTTCATCAGCCGCAAGCCTCGTCTCCTCTACACCTATTTCAAGCAGCTCTTCGCTCAGGTAACCAACCCGCCGATCGACTCCATCCGCGAGCGTTCGGTCATGTCGGTCAACATGTTTCTGGGCGGCCGCATCGGTCTCTTCGAAGACATGCCGCAGAGCGTCGGTCTCGTTAAGAGCCAGTCTCCCGTGCTCTTCAACAACGAACTCGACGCCTTGTTCGACGTCGACCACCTCAAGGATAGAGTCGTTCGACTCGACGCGACTTACGATGCCGCCGAAGGGGCGGATGGACTGGAAAAGGCAATCGCAGAACTCACGCGCCGCGCCCAAGCGACCGTAGAGGAAAAGTCCGCCAAGGTTATCATTCTCACCGATCGCTCGGTCAGCAAGGACCGCGTTGGCATTCCCATGCTGCTCGCCACTGGCGCCGTTCATCAGTGTCTCGTCAAGGCAGGCCTCCGCATGAAATGCGATATCGTCGCGGAAACCGGCGAGGCGCGGGACGTGCATCAAATCGCTTGCTTGCTGGGATTCGGAGCAAACGCGGTCAATCCATACATCGCGCTCTCGGTAATGAAGAACTTCGCCGACCAGGACGAGCTCGAAGGCGTCGACGCGGCCAAGGCCCTCGACAACTACCGCGGAGCCATCGAAAAGGGATTGCTCAAAATTATGGGCAAGATGGGCATAAGCACCTTGTTCAGCTACTGCCGGGCCCAGATTTTCGAGGCTATCGGTCTCTCGCAGAGTCTTGTCGACGAATGCTTCTTCGGCACGCCGACTCCTATCGGAGGTATCGGCTATGCGGAAATCGGAGCCGACACGATCGCTCGCCACCAATTGGCGTACAGCGAAGATGAAGCGGCTCTCGCGAGCGCCGGCTATTATAAAGTCGTACGTAAGGGAGGCGAGTTCCACGCCTGGAATCCAAAGGTTGTCGGTGGCATGCACCGCTTCCTCAAAAAGGGCCAGCCTGAGGATTTCGAGCGCTACAAGAACGAGTCCGACAATCACCAGCCCTACGCGATCAAGGATTTGCTAAAGATAAAGCTGCCGGAGGAAGAGGGCGTTGCCATCGATCAGGTGGAACCGATCGACGATATTCGCCGTCGCTTCACGACCGCTGCCATGTCTCTGGGCGCCTTGTCTCCCGAGTGCCACGAAACCTTGGCCATCGCGATGAACCGAATCGGCGGCAAGTCGAACTCGGGCGAAGGTGGAGAGGATCCACGCCGCTATTCGCTTTTGGAAAACGGCGACAATGCATCATCCGCCATCAAGCAGGTCGCTTCCGGCCGTTTCGGCGTCACCGCGGAATACCTGTCTACCGCCAAGGAAATCGAAATCAAGATGGCCCAAGGCGCCAAGCCAGGGGAGGGTGGGCAACTTCCCGGTCACAAGGTCTCGCCGATGATTGCTCGCCTACGTTTCAGCGTTCCAGGCGTGACCTTGATTTCTCCGCCGCCTCACCACGATATCTACTCGATCGAGGACTTGGCTCAGCTCATCTTCGACCTGAAGGAAGTCAATCCACGGGCCAAGGTTTGCGTCAAGCTGGTCTCCAGCTCCGGCGTCGGAACGGTTGCCGCTGGCGTTGCCAAGGCCTACGCCGATGTCATCCTTATTTCAGGACACGATGGCGGGACAGGAGCTTCTCCGCTTTCTTCCATCAAGCACGCTGGATCCTCTTGGGAAATCGGTTTGGCGGAAACGCATCAGGTTCTTATGATGAATGGTCTGCGCAATCGCGTCGTTCTCCGTACCGATGGCGGTATGAAGACCGGGCGCGATATCATCATTGCCGCGATGCTCGGCGCCGAAGAGTACAATTTCGGCACGGCAGCCATGATTGCGGCGAGCTGCGCGATGTTCCGTGTTTGCCACTTGAATACATGTCCAGTCGGTGTCGCTACTCAGCGCGAAGACTTGCGGGCCAAGTACAAGGGCACTCCCGAAAACGTTATCAACTACTTCAATGCTGTCGCCGAAGATGTACGGGCCTATTTGGCCAAGCTTGGTTTCCGCAAGCTGGACGACATTATCGGTCGCGTCGATCTGCTCGAGCAAATCGACGATCCGGAAAACCCGAAGACACGCCTCGTCAACTTGAGCGGTCTCTTGCACGATCCCGACCCAAGCGGCGAATCGCCTCGTATCCATACGCGCCCACGCAACGAGCGCCTCGGATTCGAAGGTTGCCTGGACCAAACCATCATCCAGGAATCGAAGGACGTTATCTCCGGCCGCATCGCGTCATTCCGCGGTAAATACAAAGTCGGCAATACCGACCGCTGCCTAGGTACGCACCTCTCCGGAGAAGTCGCTTACATCCGAGGCAGCAATCACTTGCCGCCTTCTTCGATCGATCTCAAATTCGTCGGTACGGCCGGACAGAGCTTCGGCACATTCCTCTCTCCCGGCATTCGCATGCAGCTCTTCGGAGAAGCCAATGACTATGTGGGCAAGGGAATGAGCGGTGGCGAAATCGTCATCCGTCCGAAGGAAGAGGAAAGCTACGTTTGGAAGGACAACATCATCGTAGGCAATACTTGCTTGTACGGCGCTACCGGCGGTCACCTTTTCGCAGCAGGTTGCGCAGGCGAACGCTTCGGCGTACGCAATAGCGGGGCAGTTGCCGTGGTGGAAGGCCTGGGCGACCATGGATGCGAGTACATGACTGGCGGCTTGGTGGTTTCGCTTGGCAAGACCGGCACCAATTTCGGCGCTGGAATGAGCGGTGGTCTCGCATTCATTTACGACGAAAACGAAGCCTTCGCCAACCTTTACAATCCAGCGATGGTCGGCATCGAACGTCTCAGCGAGAGCGCCGAAGTGGACGCCTTGAAAAAGATTATCGAAGCGCACGCTGCCGCGACTGACAGTCCTCACGCAAGGGACCTTCTCGCCAACTGGGAATCGAGCGTGGCCAAGTTCTGGAAAGCCGTTCCACACCCCCCAACGCCTGAAACGCCCAAGAATGTTCTCAAGATCGAGAACTTGAACATTCCCGTTCACGCGTAATCGATTGTATTCGAAAAACTTTACAGGCGTCCTTCGAAACCGAAGGACGCCTTTTTCATTCATGCTAGGTCCCTTTTGACAATCGAAGAACCACCTACTTCCGATCGTTCGTATCCAAGAATTCCAACAATCGATGAGCCGTCAGGGCGCCAATTCCATCTATCTCTTGAAGCTCCTCGGCACTCGCTCGACGCAATCGATCGATCGTTTTGAATCGATCCATTAGCGCTTGTCGCTTTTTCGCGCCCATTCCCGGAAAATCGTCCAATAGGCTTTCCTTTATTTTTCGACTTCGCAAATCGGCGTTGTAGGTATTCGCGAATCGATGGGCTTCGTCTCGCATCCGTTGCAGCAACTGCAAGCCCGGGTCGCGTAAAGGCAATCGTAGAGGCGGTCGCTCGTCCGGAAAAATGATGGTCTCGTGCTTTTTGGCCAGGCCCACAATCAAGGGCGGTTCGAGATCCTGAACGAGAAAGGCTTTCAATGCGGCCCCGACCTGACCGCGGCCTCCGTCAATGACGACTACATCCGGAAATGGCTTTCCTTCTTCATGCAATCGACGATAGCGGCGACCGACCACCTCTTCCATGGAGCGAAAGTCGTCATTGCCTTCGAAACGTTTGATCTTGTACCGGCGATATTGCTGCTTGTTCGGAACTCCTCGATCGAAGCGAACCATCGAAGCGACCACGAATGTTCCTGAGATATGCGAAATATCGAAACACTCCATCGCCAATGGCTCCGTTTTCAATCCAAGCTCTTGCTGCAACCGGACTAAGGCCTCGCTGGCATCTTGCTTCCCCGTCCGTTCTCGTTCGAATTTGCGCGTTTTACGCAGCGACGCTTCGAGAGCGAAAACGATATCGCGCAATTCCGCAGCCTTCTCATAGCGACGATTCGCCGCCTCGGAAGCCATTCGCTCTTTGAGCTCCGCGAGCCACTCTCGGGATTTTCCCTCGAGAAATTCGCAGGCCGTATCGACGCGTTCCAAGTATTGATCGCGGGTCACCTCATTTTCGAACCCGTACAATTCCGAGCGTACGTCTTCGTAGAGCCGGTAACGGCCATCTGGCAACTGCTTGGGGTTGGAATCGCTGAGCAAAACGCCGAACTGCCTGCGCATTTCCGCTAAGGTCTTGCGGATGTGCTGAGCGTGGGCGAAGGGACCGAAATAGCGGGCGCCGTCTTCCTTTTTGAATCGCGCTAAGGCGAAACGAGGAAGCTCTCTGGTTTGATCGACGCGCACTAAGAGAAATCGCTTATCGTCGGTGAAGTCGGTATTGTACTTGGGACGCCATTTCTTGATCAGCTGACCCTCTAGCAACAAGGCTTCCGGTTCCGATTTGACCTCGATAATCTCGAAATCGCTAATCATCTTCACCAACGCCCGAATCTTAGGCTGAGACGCGAATGAGCGAGATGCTTGGAAATAGGTGGAAACCCGCTTTTTCAAGCTCTTGGCTTTGCCGACGTAAATCACCGAACCAAGGCGATCCTTCATGAGGTAAACGCCCGGCGTCGAGGGAAGCCTTCGGACTTTTTCCTTCAAATTGCTCGACGCCGCCATTGGCTTTTCTTCTGTACTTAAGCTAGGGTCTCATCAAGCCAAGACCTCTGCACCCATTCCGCAATGACCGCTTCAAAGAAAATCATGCTCGTTACTCTGGGAGAAGAACTGCTTCTCGGTCTTACCCGAAATGGGCATCTAACCTATATTGGGGATCAGCTGCGTCAGCGCGGGGTGACCTTGCACAGCTGCTACACCATCTCCGATCAAGGGGATGACATCCTCGATCAATTCCAGTTCTGCTGGGAACGCGCCGACATTGTCATAACGACAGGCGGCCTAGGCCCCACTGTAGATGATCGGACCAAGGAAACGATCGCTTCAGCTCTGGGCGAACGCCTCGTCTTCGACCAGGGTTCTTTGGACGCGATCGCCGAACGTTTCGAGCGATTGGGTCGAAGCATGAGCGAGAACAACCGCAAGCAGGCCTACCGTCCCGAAAGCGCTGAAATCCTCCCCAATGATCGAGGGACCGCTCCTGGGCTTTGGCTGGAAAAGGATGGGAAAACGCTGATCATGCTGCCGGGTCCTCCCAACGAACTGCAGCCTATGTTCGAAAACCAGGTATTGCCGAGACTGGAAGCGATGGGCGTCGTAGACGATTCAGAGGACTATCTGCAAATTCGCACCATAGGCATCGGCGAATCCCAGCTCGAAACCGACTTGAAGCCTCTTTTCGATTCCTACGAGGGCCTGGAGGTGGCTTACTGCGCCCATCAGGGTCAAGTCGATCTCCGCATTCGGTTTTCGGAAGAGGGTGGGAGACAAGACCAATTGCTCTCCATCGCTGAAGCGTGCAAGCGCCAGTTGGGCGATTCCTTTCTCGGCTTAGGACACGATTCCGTTGTAGCCGTCATCGCCAACATGCTTGCCGCTCGCGGGCAGTCGATAGCATTGGCCGAAAGTTGTACCGGCGGATTTATCGCGAACGCATTCACCAACTTGCCTGGATCATCCGCGTTTTTCGCGGGCGGAGTCGTAAGCTACAGCGAAGAGGCCAAACGAGATCTGTTAGGAGTGCCTGTCGAGATGATACAGCAGCATACGGCGGTAAGCGAAGAAGTAGCAATCGCGATGGCGAGCGGAGCCGCCGAGAGATTCGAATCGGATTACGCCATAAGCGCGACCGGATACGCAGGCCCGAGCGGGGGTACCCCCGAAAATCCCGTGGGAACGGTCTACATCGGGCTCCACTCTCCACGCGGAATTTGGGCGACTCGATTCAACTGGAAGACCACTCGCGAAACGATCAAGACTCGGACTCTCAATGCCGCGCTCGATTTGCTGCGACGCGAATTGCTGGCGGCTCGTTCCAAAGACGACGATGCGAATCAGGATTTAAGAGAAGAGTCGGGCGGTATCTTGCGTTCCTTATCCTAGGGCGAGCTCCCCGGGTTCAATTGAATTGCTTTCGCAAGAGCCAATCCTATTTCTTCGTCTTTCTAGTTATGGGCGCCAAAGGAACAACTTTAGACCGATTGAAGAGACCGCTGCGCGATCTCCGAATATCCGTCACCGACCAATGCAATTTCCGCTGCGCCTACTGCATGCCTAAAGAGCTATTCGGTCCCGACTTCCCATTCCTTTCCAAAGAAGAGATTCTCACCAATAGCGAGATACTCGAAGTCGCTCAAGTTTTCGCCCGTCTAGGAATTGAGAAGATTCGACTTACCGGGGGCGAACCATTGCTTCGCAAAGACCTGGTCGAACTCGTAGCGGGTTTGAGTTCAATCGAAAGCGTCAGCGACATTTCCCTTACAACGAATGGGACGTTGCTGCCCCGCTATGCCAAAGCCTTGAAGAAAGCAGGGCTCCGTCGAATCAACGTGAGCCTGGATGGTCTGGACGATGCTACCTTCAAACGAATGAATGGCGGGCGGGGTTCCGTGCGATCCGTCCTGGAGGGTATCGATGCGGCTGTAGAAGCCGGCTTTAAGATCAAGGTCAACATGGTAGCGAAAAAGGGAGTCAACGATTCCGAGATTCTGCCAATGGTTCGCTATTTCAAGGAACGAGGAATCTCGCTGCGCTTCATCGAATATATGGATGTTGGCAACACCAACCAATGGAAATTGGACGAGGTCGTTCCAGCCGAGGATATTCTGGATACGATTGAGAAAGAGTTCGAATTCGAGCCGGTCGATGCCAGCTATCGAGGCGAAGTCGCCAATCGCTATCGATACTCGGATTCTCCAGTGGAGTTCGGTATCATAAAATCTATTACAAAACCATTTTGTCGTGACTGCAATCGAGCCCGTCTATCGGCTGATGGCAAGATCTACACCTGTCTCTTCGCTTCCTCGGGACACGATATAAGATCGATTCTAAGGTCTAAGGATCGCGCGCAGCGACTCTCAGAAGAAATATCCAATATCTGGGGACGAAGAACCGATCGCTATTCGGAGGAACGCGCCGATTCGAATACCGACTCAGACAAGGTGGAAATGTCCTACATTGGGGGCTAGCATCAACGAACCTAGCGATCGCTTGATATCCCGAGATAATTCAGAAGCCAAACTTCCTTCCAAACCCGGTACTTTCCTTCCCAGGTAATCCTTCCCATTTCCTCGTGCATATGAGGAGGAAAGAGAAATCCAGCTTCGATATTCGTGCGTTCGAGCAAGCCCTGCTGTTGATTTATGTCGTCTACCGGATCGATCTCATAGGGATCTAGATCCAAACCTTGGATACGGCTTAAATGCGCTTTCAGCAATTTTTCGGGATTGCGGGTCCATGGCTTCCTAGCAACGCTCCAATTCTCCGGATAAAACCCGCCATAAGGCGTATTCAAATTATCCGTAATGAGGCGCTCGCCGCTGGTCGTTTCCGATGAAATCGAAAGACTGTGACCGATCGTTCCATTGGATTGCGGCATGAAGAGCACTTGAACTCTCACTTTGCCCGGCTCGTTCTGATAGATGGAAGAGCGCAATGAAATGTCCCCGCCTAAATCGGCTATCAAAGCCTGGCGTTTCTTGAAGCCGTTGCTGCGCAGCCAATCGCGCAATTCGATCAGCTTTCGTTGGGCAGGCCACTCTTCGCCAGAGCTATTGTTGCGAAATCGGGGAAACAGAGACAAGCCGCTCTGGCTCATAGCTCCTATCGCGATCCAGGTATAGAGAGTCTCCAGCAGGAGCCAGAATAGAAAGAAGATGATGGAGAGCGCCCAAAACGGTCGATCCGCCCATTCCATACGGTGTACCAGAAAGGCCAGTCCGATGGAAACGCACAGCCAGCGAGCCCAACGATTAGCAATGCCAAGTCCTATTGAGCTCGAGCGACTGTTCGCTACTCCAATCAAAATGGAGGCAAGGATAAGCAGCGAGACGTACAGCTCGGCGTCGAAAGTGAGGAACTCGTTCATAAAAAGAGAGCGCAATGGCGAAATCTATCATCGCGCCATTGTCAAGCTACGAGCCTCTGTGATGCTAGGAATAAGCTGTCGTCGGGAGAAAACGCGCGATCAGGTATAGCGAACGGGCATGATGACGCAAAGAAAGCTCTCGAGCGTCTTGAATACGCCAGGACTCACTTCGTCTTTCAATTCGAAGAAAATCTCGTCCTTAGTCAGGGCTTTAAGCGGATCCATAAGGAAGCTTGGGTTGAATGCCACTTGCAGGTCCGGGCCACTGTAATCGATGGCCAAGGATTCGTGCGATTCGCCGAAGTCCGGGCTGGAAGCGCTGAGCTCCATCAAGTTGTTGCTTATTTGGATCTTAACGGAGTTCGACTTATCCGTAGCCACCAAGGCCGCGCGGTGAATCGATTGGAGAAAAAGCTCTCTCTCTACCTTGATGCGCTGATGGGTTTCCTTGGGGATGACTTGCTGGTAATTCGGGTAATTGCCTTCGACGACTTTGGAAACCAATTGAATGTCTCCCACAAAACCGTCCGCTTCGTCCTTGGTGTGGATTTGGAAAGCGACGCGGCGATCGTTGAAGGCGATCTTGAGGCTCTCGCCTTTGTCGAGCAAGCGGCTCAATTCCGAAACCGTTTTAGCCGGAAGAATCAGGCTGCCGGAAAGGCCTTCTCCCACTTCCATTTCGTGATCGATCTTCGCGAGGCGGCGTCCATCGGTAGCGACCAAGCTGAGCTTGCCAGAACCTTCCGAGTCTTCCGGCTCGGCGAAGGTAAAATAGACGCCGTTAAGCATGTATCGCGTTTCGTCCGAGGATTGGGCGTAGGCAACGCTCTTGAGCATGGACGCGAGCGTGGATTGCTCGATCGTGAACGACCGGTCGTCCGCGAATTCCGGCAAAGCGGGAAATTCGTCGCGGCTGATGCCCATGATTTTGAAATTCGATCCGCCTGAAGCGATGCGTACCTGATTGTTGGCGGCCGCTTCCACTTTGACGTCGCTGTTGGGCAGTTCCTTCACGATCGTTGCCAATCGCTTGACCGGCAGGGTGATGGCCCCTTCCTCTTCGACGTTCGCCTTGATTCGCGCGCAAATTCCCAAATCGAGGTTGGTAGTCGTCAGTGAAATCGTTTCGCCTTCAGCCTCGATGAGCACATTGCTGAGGATCGGCATGGAAGCTTTGGATCCGACTACGTTGAGAACTTGTTGGAGACCGTTGCTGAAGTGGTCGCGGTGGATTTTGAATTTCATTGGGGTGTAATTAGGAGGAATTTCAGGTTACTGACAATTCCAATGAATAAGGTTTTAATATCTTAAAAAAAGTCTTCGTATTACTATGCCTTGTGAACTTCTTGGATAACAGAGTCAAAGCGCTGAATGACAAGGATTAACTGGGCGAGTGGAGTGTTCATTAATCTGCGAAAATCTAAGAAATGCGCGCCAATATGTTAAAAAATTTGCAAATACTCTTAGTTGTTGGCCGCCTTTTCCCCACTTATCAGCAAATCGTTTACAGTTGATCGATTCACGGGGAGTCGCTTGAGGGCGAAACGGCTCGCCGCGTTTTGCGGACTATGAGGACGTGGCGAATCACTCCGTAGAACAGGTAGGCGAGAAAGAGAAGGGACAGAGCGTATTGCTTGTACATGTAGACCACGGCGCCAGTCGCTAGAAGGCCAACGAAGGTTCTCAGTCTGACCTTGGTATTCCAATCGACGTTCTTGAAGCTCGGGTAGCGGATGGGGCTGATCATCAGGTACGAAATGAAGACCATAAGAAAGGGCAGGCCGATGGCCCACTTTTGCAGATCGAGCTTGTTGAGGACCAGAACGAGAGTAGCGATCATTCCCGCGGCCGCCGGTACGGGCAACCCGATGAAGTCGCTGCTGCTGCGATCGACCTTCTTGGCCGGATAGATGAGCGGGTGAGTGATGACGTTGAAGCGTGAGAGTCGAATACCCGCGCAAAGCAAGTAAACGAAGCTCAGGAACCATCCGATGTTCTTGAAGAAAAGGCTTTCTTCCGGGTTGAGAATGAGGAAGAGAACCATGAGAGCCGGGGCCAGTCCGAAGGAGACCATGTCGACGATCGAGTCGAACTCCTTGCCGAATAGCGACTCGCGCCCACCCAGGCGGGCAACGCGCCCATCGAGCGAGTCGCAGAGCATGCCGCCGAGAATGAAAAGCACTGCCTCCGTGTAGAGTTGAGCGGGACTCTCGATTGGCTCGTTCAGCATCACATTGTACCGTGCCTGGATGCATTTCATGATCGCCATGAAACCGCAGAATAGATTGCCCGCCGTGAAAAGATTCGGCAGCAGGTAAATTCGGCTGGCTTGCGAGCTATCGATGCTCGGTACCCCAGGTTCGTTCGATTCTTGTTCGTTCAAATCAGTCGGAGCGCGTTAAGGATTCCAGATACTTCCAAAAGGAGGAATGCTGCTCGATGAGCTGCTCTTCCGTGATGGGCAGTTTGGTTCTGAAAATGAAGTCGGTTAGCGAGTTCTTGTGGAGAATGCAAATCGTGTGAAGATTGATCCCGTGACGTTCGAAATACAGGCGATACTCGCCGGTGCGAATGCGATAGATTGTTTTCTTTCCCCGCGTGAACGAGCCTAGCGGCTCCTTGGGGGCGCTTAGTTGGCGTTCCGTTAATTGACTTAGCGGCCCGATGACTTCGAGCTGCTCGAGAGTATCGATCTTACGGAGCTCTCCGAGAGATTGATCGCTGAAGGTTACCTGAAACATTGCCTGCTAAGTTTGACGCGCTAGCATTGAGGATAAGTCGTGGCGGAAGCAATAGCGTAAACGTTCGAAGAATTTCCGCTAGTTCTCAGTCCTGATCAAAGGGGCTTGCTCAACCGGCCCTTGTAGGATCGAGCTAGGGCGCGATTCGCTTCCATTGCTCCCTCTGTATTTTGGCTCCGCAAAAGAGGTGTAGGATCGTCATTCTCTATCAATCGCTCCAGAATTTCCATTTGCAGCAAGTTAATGAGCATTGCTCCTGCCATTGTAGACGTCGGCCCCCCCGATTGATCGCGCCCCGGCAAGTCTACGATCGCATCTCCCATAGCGCCGCAATTGTCCAATGTGTAGTCGGCAACCTCATACAGTTTGTCGCCGGTTGCATGGGTTGTCTTTACCTGTTGGGTCATAGTCATGGAGGTGAGGGCGATGATGGTTAGGCCCTTTTCCTTGGCGTACTCGGCGACTTCTATAGGAGAGCAGTTCTTGCCGGAGTTCGATATGACGATGATGAACTCGCCTTTCTTAAAGCCGTGATTGCGATCGTAGCGAGCCGCGAGCTCCCTTCCATAGCCTGGGAGGTTTTCTATAAAACCGCCGGTCGTATCCAAAATGGCGCTGACGCAGACTAGACCGCCAGCGCGACCGACCATTTCTCGGCCGATTATTTCCGAGTGCCCGCTTCCAAAGGTGTGTATGACTCCCCCTTCGGCGACTGACGTCGCCATAAGCGGGGCCAAGGTTTCGATTGTCTCTTGGTTCTCTAGGTAAACGCGATCTAGTAGCGCGAGTGCGGTCTTGTGGTAGCTTTCCTTTAGCATGGTGGTGTCTGATTCTGCATTCGCGGCGCAACGATCTTGAAAACAACCAGTTTGCGATTGCGACGCTGGATGACCATAGCCCATCATGACCCTTGGCTACCGCAATGATAATCCAATCTAGATTCTCAAGGCGCATTAGGTCTCCCCTTGATATACGATAACCATGACAGACATCACCACTTCGAACCAACTGGATCAGCTTAAGAGCTTCACAACCGTTGTTGCCGATACGGGCGATTTTCAGAGCATTCAGGAGTTCGCTCCGCAGGATGCGACGACCAATCCAACCCTCATACTAAAGGCAGTGCAAAAAGAGGAATACTCGGCCTTGGCCGATCAAGCGGTGGCCAGCTGCAAGGGCAGCGGCGCCAGCGGCCAAGCGCTCGTCGACGCCATTTCCAATGAGCTTCTTGTGCTTTTCGGCATCGAAATCCTGAAAATCATTCCCGGGCGAGTTTCCACCGAAGTGGACGCCCGTCTTTCATACGATACGAAAGGAACGATCGGCAAAGCCCGCGAGATTATCAGCCTCTATGAATCGAAGGGCATCGATCGAGGTCGTATCCTCATCAAGATCGCTTCGAGCTGGGAAGGCATAAATGCGGCCAAGGAGCTGGAAAAGGAAGGTATCCACTGCAACCTGACGCTTCTCTTTTCTCTCGTCCAAGCGGTTCACTGCGCGGAATCGAATATTACTTTGATTTCGCCCTTTGTTGGTCGCATTATGGATTGGTTCAAGGCCAAGACGGGGCAGGAATATGCTCCCGCTGACGATCCTGGCGTGCAGTCGGTTCAAGGGATATATAACTATTATAAGAAATTTGGATACAATACTGAGGTCATGGGGGCGAGTTTTCGCAATAAAGGGGAAATCGTGGAATTGGCTGGCTGCGACCTGTTGACGATATCGCCTGGCTTGCTAGCCGAGCTGCAAGCGGACAATACGCCTATTCAGCGAAAACTGAGTTCAGATGCTGCTGTTGGCATGGATATCGAACGCATCGACATCACGGAAAAATCGTTCCGCTGGCTTTTTAACGAAGACGCTATGGCGACTGAAAAAACCGCAGAAGGCATTCGCAATTTCGCGATTGATATCCGAAAGTTGGAGACGATGATACAGGAGAAGATCGCCTAGTCGCGATCTTCTTGGATCAGACCCTGAATCCGTATCCAGTCGATGCCTTCATCGGTATTAGTAAAAGCTCCATCTAGTTGAGCTTCATAGGCTTGGGACAGTATTGATTTGAAGTCAGGTCCGGGTTTTAATCCGATCGATATCAAATCCCGTCCCTGAACGATTTGTTTGGGGGCGGAGTCTTTTACTGCAAGTTCCTCGATGCGGCGCTTAAAATCGGACAATCGCCTATCCTGCTGGGGCGAAATGAGAGGGGGACGCCCCAAGTGGTCGGAAGTCATCACGTAATGCAGCTCATTGGTAGTGGCTGGATAGATACGCTTCGACAGACGGCGCAAGCTCGATGCGCTGGGGAATGCGTCTGCGAATGAATTCAAGAAGTGGTGGTTTTCTACGAGTTTGCGGGTCTTTTCCACTAACAGATGGGGAGCTCCGATACGAGCGAGCAATCGTTCTGACAGCCAACCGCTATCCTGGTCGTGACCGGGGCTTATCCACCTCAGTTTGCCTTGCTTTTCCGCGAATCGGGTTTGTCTCGCTTTGCCGAGATCATGGCAGAGCGTCCCAAACATTAGGGTACATCGTGTGGAGTCGTTTTGGTCTTTCCAGTCCGTCCTATTCGCTAAGGCATCGAGGCAGTGAAGCGTATGGGTGAAGACGTCGCCTTCCGGGTGCCACTCTGGGTCCTGCGGCAGTCGCAGCAGCGCGTTCAGTTCAGGAAAGAAAGCAATCCAGCCACTGTCTCGGAGCGCTTTCATGCCGGCCGAAGGGCTAGTGGATTCGGTAGCCCATTTTCGCCATTCGATCCAGATACGTTCCTTAGCTAGCGTATGGAACTCAGGCTTCATGCGTTTGCAGACTCGAGCCGTATCTTGATGAAGAGCAAAGTTGAAGCGGCCAGCGAATTGCATGGCCCTCAACACGCGTAGGGGATCTTCGGCGAAGGCATCGCTTACATGTCTAAGCATTCCCTGCTCCAGGTCGGTTTTCCCTCCGAAATAGTCTATAATCTCCTGTTTCCCTGGATCGTATAGAAGAGCGTTGATCGTGAAGTCTCGACGCCGCAGGGCGGTTCGTTCGTCAAGGGCTTCATCCGGTTTGATCTTGAATCCCCGATGGCCGGATCCGGATTTGGACTCCGTTCGCGGGACGCTGAAATCGTATTCGCGGCCTTTGCGCCAGAGCTTCACCACCGCGAAGGACTTGCCCACGCAATCCGTTTTGCCGATCGACTGGAGAAGTTCGGCGATTCGATCGAGTTCTAGGCCGTAAACTTCCACATCGAAGTCCTTTGGCGTTTTTCCGAGCAAGGCGTCGCGCACGCAACCTCCGACAAGGCGCGCCCGCGCCCCCTTGAGCTCCAGATAATCGATGGCCTCCGATAGCTCCTCAGGGATCTGGATGGGGAAATGGCTTCTGACCGGCGAATCCGACATCGACAAGCATCGTTCGTTCTAGGCGACCTTCTTCGAGAATACGAGAACGACCCATCCGGCAATGAAGCTAAGGCCACCAAGAGGCGTGATGGGCCCCAGCCATCCGGGTCCGCCAAGCGCCAGCGCGTAAAGCGATCCCGAGAAAAGAATGATTCCCCAAGACCAAAGCTTGGCGGCCCAACCGAAAGGGCCGTTGGAAGCATTCTTGCTGTAAAGCGCTATTGCGAGTAGAGCCACGGAGTGGACCAAGTGGTAAAGGACTGCGGTTCGCCATGGATCGAGCATTCCATCGGCCACTAGGCGTTCTTCGAGGGCGTGGGCCCCGAAAGCGCCCAAAACGATAGCGACTGCTGCGGAGATGGAGGCGATTCTCTGAAAGTTCATGGTTAGAATGTGCAACGGGTGGCTACATTCGCGGTAACCTTCGATGCGGACAAGATAGAAAATAGAACCTCGACTAGCCTTGGCGAATCCGGCATGGGAGTTGTTGCGAATTGGAAGCAGTTCACGCTCCAATCGCCCCTTCAAATTAGCTGGGCATCAATTGGGAGGATCTATGACTTATCGCTTCGCGCTTATTCCGCTTTTGGCCACCATTCTTACGGCCAATGCATTCAGCCAGAATTACACGCTCAATCTCGATCTGACGTTCGATACGAAATACGTCTTCCGGGGAATCCAACTTGGGGATGACGTGATCCACCCATCGATCGAATTCTCGCAGGACGACTTCTACTTGGGCGTGTGGGCAGCCCAGCCCTTGGAGAATCGGGGTTGGCCGGAGTTTTGGGACGATGAAGTCGACTTTTACGGCGGCTACGGATGGGCCATCGACGACAAGACTAGCCTGGATGTGGGGGCAGCCTATTACTATTACCCGAGGGGAGACAGCACCTTCGAACCCTACTTAGGGTTGACTCGGGAGATTCAAGGTATCGCTGCGTCGGTCTATCTCTACCGCGATTTGGACCTCGATACTACGACCGCGGAAGGCGCCGCGAGCTATCGAGTGCCGGTCCGAGGATTCGCTTCATTCGATCTGAAAGCCTTCGCGGGAACGGTAGATGCGGATAGCCAGGGGAGCTATTTCTATTATGGAGCGGATGTGGTTTTGCCCTTCGAGTTGAATGATCATGCGACCGTTTCGCTGGGGGCCCACTACTCCGATCACGATATCGGAAACGTGGTTCCGGACAGCCATTTCCACGGATCGGCTTCCATTACCATAGGTTTCTAATCGATATCCTCAGCCACGAGCGTGTTGTTCCCCTTACTGGAGCGCTGCTTCCTCTCCGGAAAAAATCGCTCAAAATCGTTGACAAGGCTTTCCGAGGGGGTAGGAGTTTTCCTCTTTTTCTCGAAATCCGATGAAAACATTTCTCGCCAAAAAGGAAACCGTCAAACGCGATTGGGTCATTATCGACGCCAAGGACCAAGTCCTGGGCCGTCTGGCCGTTAAGATCGCGAACCACTTGCGCGGTCGCAACAAGCCTACCTATACGCCTCACGTCGACACCGGCGACTTCGTAGTCGTGATCAATGCCGACAAGATCGCGTTGACCGGCAAGAAGGAAGAGCAGAAGCAATACATGTTCTACAGCGGTTACGTAGGTGGCGAGAAGTACCTCAGCGTTTCGCAGATGCAAGAACGTCGTCCCGACTTCGTGGTCAAGCACGCGGTCAAGGGTATGCTCCCTAAGAATCGTCTCGCTCGCAAGATGCTCACCAAGCTCAAGGTTTACGCCGGCGAAGAGCATCCGCACGAAGCGCAGCAACCCACGCCCATTTCACTTTAATAATACCGTTCTCCTAAAATGGCAGAAGAAAACAGCGTTTACCTAGGAACCGGCCGCCGCAAAACCGCGGTAGCTCGCGTTCGCCTGACCGAAGGCTCGGGCCAGGTTCAAATCAACGGCAAGACCGCCGAAGAATTCTTTTCGCACGAGAACTTCTCTCGTTTCGCGTTGCTCCCGCTCTCGACGATCGAGGCGAAGGAGAAGTTCGACGTTAAGGCGAACGTCAGCGGCGGCGGCGACAGCGGCCAAGCGGGCGCTTTGGCCCATGGCATTGCTCGCGCGTTGCTCAAGTTCGACGGTGAACTCCGAACGAGCTTGAAGCAAGCAGGACACCTGACCCGCGACCCTCGAATGAAGGAACGTAAAAAGGCAGGACAACCAGGGGCGCGCAAGAAGTTCCAATTCTCGAAGCGCTAAGCCAATTCAGACAAATTTCCGAAAAGGCCCTCTCTGGTTCACCGCCACAGGGGGCCTTTCTATTTTCTCATAACGACCTATTAGATTCATTACCGCTAAGAGCTTGGTAGAATCCGATCATTCATCGGAGTTCCAAGCCTCCCAATCGAAACTCATTTCTCTCAAACCCAAATCCACATCATCATGAACACCGCAATCGTAGGCGCATCCGGCTACGGCGGGGAAGTCCTCGTCAAATTGCTCGCCGGCCATCCGAAGGCCAATCTTGTTTCCGTCACTTCGAGAAGCCAGGTCGGTCGACCGGTCAGCGCGGTTATTCCCGAACTGCGGGGAGCTCTCGACGAATTGCTTTTTGAGATGTCGGATCCACAGGCGCTAGCCGCAAGGGACGATATCGACTGCGTCTTTTTGGCGGTCCCTCACGGCACGGCTGCGGAGTACGCTCGGATTCTGGTAGACGCGGGCAAGCAGGTGATCGATGCGAGCGCTGATTTTCGGATCTCCAATCCGGCGACTTACGAAGAGTTCTATGACCAACCGCACCCGGATGTAGCGCTTCTCGAGGATGCCTGCTACGTCCTGCCCGAGATAACGGCGGATGGCTGGCAATCGAAGAAGCTCTTCGCCTGCCCGGGCTGCTATCCGACCAGCATCCTTACGCCGCTGTTTCCGCTATTGAAGAACGGCATCATCGGCAAGGAACACATCGTGGCCAATGCCTACAGCGGAACGAGCGGCGCCGGCAAGCAGGCCAAGGAAGCCTTTTCCTATTGCGAGGTAAACGAGAGCGCTAAGGCCTACGGTATTCCCAAGCATCGGCACTTGAGCGAGATCGAGGAACAGCTCGGCTTGGCAGGACAGGGCGAGGTCGTGATTCAGTTCAACCCGCACCTCGCTCCGATGAACCGGGGTATCGTAACGACGATTACCGTACCAGCGGGCGATTCGACGATTGAGCAGCTTTACGAAGCCTGGGAAGCGGCGTATGCGGATCGGCCGTTCGTCTATATTCTTCCCTCCGATACGCGCCCCGAAACGAAGTATACCGTAGGCACGAATCGAATCGATATCTCAGCGGTCAAGGATCCAAGAACGGGCAACTTCGTCATTACCTCTGCCGAGGACAATCTGATGAAGGGACTCGCGGGACAGGCAGTGCAAATCATGAACCTCTGGCAAGGCTGGAACGAAACGGAGGGATTGATCCATGGCTGAGGACATACAATTCGAAGATGAAGTCGCAGGTATCGTCGAAGCCAAGGGCTTCTTCGCGGCTGCCGGTCACGCCGATGTGCGGAGCAAGCAAGATGGACGGCTGGATACCGGCTTGATTTACTCGCCCAAGCCCTGCGCAGCGGCGGGCGTGTTTACCAAGAACGCGGTAAAGGCGGCGCCTGTTCTCGACTGCGAACGGATCCTGGCCTCCGGATCGCCCATCCATGGAATCGTTGCCAACAGCGGCAATGCGAATGCCTGTACGGGTACGCAAGGCATTGCGGATTCGTTGGAAATGATCCGGACCGCAGAAGCGGCTTGCGGAGCGAGCAAGGATAGCTTTCTCGTCTGCTCCACCGGTAGAATTGGCGATCTCCTGCCGATGAGTCGGATCAAGTCGACGATTGGAACCCTAGGACCAGCCGTTCTGGAGGGCAGCGTTGGGGGAGCGGAATTCGCAACGTGTATTCTTACTTCTGATACGAGAAACAAAGCTTGTTCGGCGAGTTTCGAAATCGATGGAAAGAAAGTGACGGTAAGCGGCGTTGCTAAAGGCGCGGGGATGATTCAGCCGAATATGGCAACTATGCTTGCCTTTGTCGCTACCGACCTCGAGGCCTCGAGCGATGCGCTCAAGCCCGCGCTGGTGAAGGCGGTCGATAAAACCTTTAACGCGATTACCGTGGACGGCGATATGAGCACCAACGATACGGTTCTTGTATTGGCCAATGGCGAGTCGGGGATTGAGCTAAACGAATCGACTCAAGCGCTTTTCGAAAAGGCCCTCTACTTGGTGTGCGATAGCTTGGCCGATAAGATCGTTTCCGACGGGGAACGGATCACGAAAGTCGTGGAACTGTTGGTAAGCGGCGCAGCCAGCGATTCGGATGCGGAGAACATCGCCCGGGCAATTGGCAATTCGTTGCTAGTGAAGTCCTCTTGGTACGGAAACGATCCGAATTGGGGAAGGCTGATGGACGCCTTGGGATACGCTGAAGCGCAAATCGATCAGTACGTTATCGATATCAGCTACGACGACGTTCCCGCTCTTGTATCGGGCGATCCGATACCGGATAACAAACCTAAGTGGAAGGAAGTCGTTTCGAAGCCACGGTTCACGATCAAGATCGATATGCACCAAGGAGACGGACAATACCGGCTGCGGGCATCTGATCTGACAGAAGGGTATGTGGACTTCAACAAAAGCGAATAGCATTTTAGACGAGCATGCAGGACATCATTTCAAAAGCGGCAGTATTGGTTGAGGCGCTACCTTACGTTCAAGAGTTTAGGAATTCCGTATTCGTCATCAAATACGGAGGCAGCTTCATGGACGATCCCGATCCGGAAACCCGCTCGCGGGTTGCAGGCGATATCGCTTTTCTCTCCGCCGTCGGCATTCACGCAGTGGTGGTGCATGGGGGAGGCAAGGCGATCAGCCGGGCCCTCCAGGAACAGGGCATCGAAGCTAAGTTCATCAATGGGCTGCGCTATACGGATGCGGACACCGTGAAGGTCGTCGACGATGTGTTGAGCAGGCAGGTCAATGGCGATGTCTGCGAGATGCTGCAGATTCGCAACGATCGTCCACTTGGCATACCTGGCCCCACGGTACTCGAAGGGGAGAAATACACTGTCGATAGCTTAGGCAATGAAGTAGATCTTGGATACGTAGGCAATATCCTAGCGGTCAAATCCAAGATTATAAAGAAGGCCATCAAGGATGGCTACACGCCGGTTATTTCACCCGTTGCCAAAGGGGACGATGGCAGTTTGTACAACGTCAATGCCGATGTCGCTGCGGCATGTGTGGCTAGTAGCTTGAGAGCTCGGAGGCTCGTTTATTTGAGCGATGTGCCAGGCTTGCTTAGGGATCCTAAGGATCCGGAAAGCCTCATTTCTACTTTGAAAGTGAATCAGGTGGATGCCCTCAAGGCAGATGGGACCATCAGCCAAGGCATGCTGCCGAAGATCGATAGTTCGATCAAGGCCCTCGATGCCGGCGTTCACAGAGTCCACTTTATCGACGGCAGATTGCCGCATAGCCTCCTGTTGGAAATCTTCACGGACAAGGGAATCGGAACGGAAATCATACACTGATTTTCGACGACGTATTTCATTAACCCAATAACAACCATGAACCAAAACCTGAATACCGAGCAGCTCTACAAGGATAATGTACTCGGCAATTACGGATTGCCGCCAGTGACGTTCACCCGTGGCCGCGGTTTGCGTTTGTGGGACGATTCGGGCAAGGAGTACTTGGACTTTTGTTCGGCGATTGCGGTAACCAGTATCGGTCACTCGCATCCGAAGCTGGTGGAAGCGATTCAATCGCAAGCGGCCGAGGCCTTGACCTTCAGCAACCTCTACCGGAACGAGAAGCAAGCTCTGCTGGCATCCCGGCTCAATGAGAAAGCAGGCGGTGGCGGAAAGGTCTTCTTCTGCAACAGCGGAGCGGAAGCCAATGAGGCGCTTATTAAGTTATCGCGCCTCTATGGGCAGAAGTTGGCGGGCGAAGAAGGCAAGCGCTATAAAGTCGTCTGCGCGGAGAGCGCCTTTCATGGGCGGACCTTCGGCGGTATGAGCGCTACGCCCCAAGCGAAAATTCAGAAGGGTTTCGCGCCTCTAGTTGATGGCTTTGCCTTCGCCGAACTGAATAACTTGGCTAGCTTCGAAGCGGCGATTGACGAGGAAACTTCCGCCGTATTTATCGAAACGATACAGGGCGAAGGAGGCATCTTCCCGGCGACTGTGGAGTTTCTGCAAGGCCTAAGGAAGCTATGCGATGAAAAAGGCGTTTTGCTTATGCTCGACGAGGTGCAGTGCGGCATCGGCCGGACTGGCTCCTTCTATGCCTTCGAAAAAGCAGGTATCCGCCCGGATGCGATCGGAATGGCCAAAGGCTTAGGCGGGGGCGTTCCGGTCGGCGCAGTATGGATCGATGATCAGTATGCGGATCTCTTCGGTCCGGGCTCTCATGGCACGACCTTTGGGGGAACGCCATTGATATGTTCAGCCTGTCTTGCTGTGCTCGATACAATTGAGAAGGAAAACTTGCTGGAACGCGTTTCGGAGCTCGGGTGCTACGTTATGGACAAGCTGGAAGCCTTGAAGGCGGAATTGCCGGAGTACATTCTGCAAATTCGCGGCGAAGGCTATATGATAGGCATCCAAATTGCCGAAGCGCCCTTGGATATGGTGACGCTCTTGCGGGAGAAGGGATTGATCGTTCCCCCTGCAGGGACGGATGTCGTTCGCTTTTTACCGGCGTTGACCGCGTCGAAGGAGGACTTCGACGAGGCGTTGACGATCTTCAGCGAAGCGGCTCGCGAACGGGCGTCTCTAATTGCGACCGAAGCAGCGGGCGCCTAATTGAATCAATTGCATTAAGAAAGGAATACGAACAATGGCTCATTTTCTAAAGGAAACGGATTTTGCTCCGCACCAAGCGGCAGAGGTATTCGCGCTCGCTCAAAGCTTCAAAAAAGGCCGCGGCCGCCATACGCCCCCTTCGCTCAAAGGACAGACCTGGGCAATGATCTTCTCCAAGTCGAGCACGCGCACGCGAGTGTCCTTCGACGTGGGCATTCATGAGCTCGGCGGACATCCCATCTTTCTCAACAAGAACGACATTCAGCTGGGGCGAGGGGAATCGGTCTACGATACGGCGAACGTGCTTTCGCGCTTTGTGCACGGCCTCATTGTGAGGACGTACGAGCAGCAGGAACTAGTGGAGCTGTCGGAAATCGGCAGCATCCCGGTTATTAACGCCCTCACTGATTTCCTGCATCCGTGCCAAATCTACACCGACGCCTTTTCCATGATCGAACGGTGGGCCGACGGCTCAGATCTCATGGGTTCGCTAAAGGGCCGAAAGATGGCTTACTTCGGCGATACAGCCAACAACATCGCGAACTCCTGGATTCTGGGCGCGGCTCTCTTTGGAATGGAGCTAGTGCTGTCTGGCCCAGAGGGCTATGAACCTGGCGAGGAGATCCAGCAAGTCCTCGCGGAAAGCGGTCACACGCCTAGCTGGTCGTTCACTTCGGATCCCGAGGCAGCGGCCCGCGATGCGGACGTTCTCTACACGGACACCTGGGTCAGCATGGGCCAGGAAGAGCAATCCGCCGAGCGCATCGATGCGATGAAGCCTTACTCGGTGACTAGCGAATTGATGAAACTCGGAAAGCCGGATGCTCTTTTCATGCACGATTTGCCTGCCTATAAAGGCATGGAGGTGCAGGAGGATGTGCTCTACGGAAACCAGTCCATCATCTTCGATCAGGCGGAGAACCGTCTCCACACGCAGAAGGCCATCATGGCCGTACTGGCCCAAGGCGTGAGAGCATAGGCATTTTCGAATCGCGAAGAGCGTGGAGGAACCGAGCGCTTGCAATAGCAGGATTTTCAAATGAAAGTTCGCCTCGAATTTCTCCGTACCTCTGTGTACTTCGTGGTTAATCCCTAAGCTTTTTTGAAATTCTCATTATGAAAATCGTATTAGCATACTCAGGCGGACTCGATACCTCGGTCCTCGTTCGTTGGTTGAAGGATCACTACAATGCGGAGATCATTACCTTCGCGGCGGATGTTGGTCAGGAAGAGGAGCTTGATGGGCTCGAAGAGAAGGCTAAGGCCACGGGAGCGTCCGAGCACTACACCCTCGATTTGGTAGACGAGTTCGCCAAGGACTATATCTACCCGATCATGCGGGCTAACGCCATCTACGAAGGCCAGTATTTTCTAGGGACTTCCATTGCGCGTCCCCTCATCGCGAAGGCCCATATTGATCTCGCTCGCAAGGTTGGAGCGGACGCAGTTGCTCACGGGGCTACCGGCAAGGGCAATGACCAAGTACGCTTCGAGTTGGGTTACGCTGCCTTGGCTCCCGACCTGCAGGTGATTTCCCCATGGCGTATGCAAGTCTTCCGCGACGCGTTCCCGGGTCGGGCGGAGATGATCCAGTACTGCGCGGACAACGGCATCGATGTAGAAGCCTCTGCCTCCAAGCCGTATTCCATGGACCGAAATCTCCTGCACATATCCTACGAAGCAGGCATTCTGGAAGATCCTTGGTTCGATCCGACCACGCCTGAGAACAAGGCCATGTACAAGCTGACTGTCGATCCCGAGGATGCGCCAGATGAGGCGGAGTATATCGAGCTCGATTTCGAAAAGGGCGACTGCGTAGCGATCAACGGCAATTCGGTAACGGCCGCTGAAGCGGTTAAGCAATTGAACTCGCTCGCCGGCAAGCACGGCATCGGCCGCGTGGATATCGTTGAGAACCGTTTCGTTGGAATGAAGAGCCGCGGCGTCTACGAGACCCCCGGCGGAACCATCCTCATGATGGGCCACAAGCAAGTCGAGTCGCTCAGTATGGATCGCGATCTCGAGCACTTGCGCGATGGGTTGATTCCTAAGTATGCAGAACTCGTATACAATGGGTTCTGGTTCGCTCCCGAGCGTGAAGCTTTGCAGGCTTTTATAGACAATAGCCAGAAGAGCGTGACCGGCACGGTTCGTCTCAAGCTTTACAAGGGGAACATCACCACGGTTGGCCGCAAGTCTCCGTACTCCCTTTACGATGAAGACGTAGCTTCTATGGAAGGCGTGCAGTCGGACTACAACCCGGACGATGCCAGCGGATTTATCCGCCTCCAAGGTCTGCGCCTGCGCGCCCGCTTCAATTCCCAAAAGGAATTCATCGAGCAATAGCGCAAGCGAAGCAGCTCGCTTGTAATTTCGATGGAGGACCGATCCGGTCCTCCATTTTGTTTGCTAGCGGTGACGCGAGACTAGTCGTTTAGACTCTCGATCAATCGAACGAGCTCGTTTTCAATCGTCTTCTCGAAGCCCGGCATGAGACGCGAAACTTTCGGCTCGTACCCACCTTCTTCATACGATTGATCCGTACAAATGTATCCACTGGCGCCATTGCAGTGAGTCATGATGCTGAGTTTGGCGGGAATTCGTTCTTTCACTGCCAGGCCGATCTCCGTGAAGAGCTCTCCCGAAACTCCGGCGAGAGCGATCTCTCCCATTTTCAATGCGGAGAGACGGACAATCGTTTTGCCCGCCGGAATGGACTCTTCGGGACGGTGGCCTTCCCATCGTTTCTTGCCTGGAAGTTCAAGCGTCGTGGAAGCGGATCTCAATCCCGAGTATTCGCTTGTTGAGCACCGTTCGATCAGCTCGAGCGCGACTGAGCCAATGCCGTAGGCCGTGGCATGTACTTGCCTTAAATTATCGGTGGGACCGTATATCGGATTGATATTCGCGGAAGCGCCTGCGGTTACCATCACCGTTACGTCTTCGCCGAGTTTCCTTTTCATCATGCGAGCCACTAGTCCGGGCCAATCTCCGGTAAGTTTTCTATTCGTTGGTCCGGTGCAGGTGCCATGGCAGGGGTAGTTTATGTGGACTGCTCTTAGGGCCCCCTGGGGTTCGGTGAATTTGATGATGTCCAAGTCATGGTCGCAAACTCCATCGGGATTCCGACCCAGCCAAATCTCGCCTTCTGAGAAAACGGCCCTCCGGTTGATGTTCATACGGCTCGTCCCCTTGTCGTATCCGACCCAAATCGGAACAGCTGCTTGCTTGGCTTCGACGGAGATGCTTAGAAGTTTGCTGTAAAGGGAATCCGCATACGCTTGAGACTCTTTCGGGAGTTCGCTCCTTGAGGAGTAAGTTCCTATGGTGGGACCGCCATGGCTATGAGTTTCGGTGATGAAAATCTTCTGAGGAGCGATTCCTGTTTCTCCATTAATATCCGCCTTGAGCAAATCCACGTTTTCATGCGAGTGGCCGATTAAATCGGAAGTAATGACCAACGCTTCTTCTTTGCCCTGTTGGAGATACATGGCTTGGGCGTAGATGTCGTCGTGTACGCTTTCGAAGGGATCGTCTCTGCCGCCGTAACCGCTTAGGATAACGGGTAGGACTGGGGTGATTTTCGTTTCGCTAAATCCAGCGATCAGCGGCTCAACACCTGCGTTTTGCCCCGTCGCGATTGAACAGATGACGGGTATGAGGATGAGGAGAATGTGGCGAGGATGCCAAAGGAGGTTTAAGCCGTTGTGGGAGACTGCTGAGGAGATGAAGTAAAAGGCGCTTCAGGTATTCTCGCTACTAGGAGCATTTCAGCGTTCGTCGTTTCGCCGAAGGCTATTTTATCGTACACCTTTCTAGCCGTAAGCGCTGCGAGGATACAGGATACAGTCAAGCCGATGAATGCGACGATAAGCATCCATCGTGGCGTTCGACGTTCGGCAACGAGTTCCTTGCGGGAACCGAGGTATATCAATGCGGCGGCTAACGCGGGAATTCCCAATACAGTCAAGGCTTGGGCGAAGGTTATTAACGGAACGACGCTGCCTTGCCGAGCGAATGAAGCGATGGCGACGACTAAGCCTACGAACAACGCAAGTAGACTAAAACGAACGGGGCCCTTTTCGCTGAGCTTGGATCCTTGGCCGAGGGCATCGGAAAGCACGGTACCGCCGATGATCGCATTGATCAGGAATGAGCTTAGGGCTCCAGCGAGAATGCCAGCGCTGAATATTATCCGAGCCGAGGGGCCGAAAAGCGGCTCGAGCTGTCGGGCGACATCGCCAACGGAATTAAGAGACCCGGCCATGGGGCTGCCATAGAACACGCGCCAGGAAGTCAGGAGAATGACTGCCGTAACGATTCCCAAAGTTGTGATGCTGACGACCGAATCGAGCAAGCCTTGCCGCAATTGCCTGATGCTCCATCCACGCTCGCGGACGAGATAGGCTTGATAGAATGCTCCCGCGACGGAGAAGGTGGTCCCAACCATTGCCAATAGGGCGAGCCAATCGGATTGGCTGGGATCGGAGATAGGCCCTTCGGATTTGGGGACAATGAAGGCGATCGCGAAGTTAGCCAAGAACGCTAGACTCATCAGTCCGATTAGAACTTTCATAAGGCGTTCGATCGATCGATAGAGATCGCGAGCGAGCGCCAAGCAGCCCATGGCGAAGAGATTCGCTGCAAGAAGGATGATGCATCGAATTGGAAAACTGAAATCGCCGTGGCCCAACAAGGGTTCCAATCCGCCTACCAACGCAATGTTGTTCGAAGACTGAAAGAGAGCGATTAAAGTGAATAGAATCAGGCCTATCGCGATGGCTATGGGGCGTCCCAGTCTAGCGGCAATCTCCTGGCAAAGGCTGAGTTCATATACCGAGCCTAGTCGCGCGGATAGAGCTACCATGCCAATCATGAGAAAGGCGGCGCCAAAGATCACAGGCAGGGCGGCGATTCCAAAACTGGCTCCGACTTTGGAGCTAGTTAGGATGGAGCCGGGACCGAGAACGACAGCCGCGACTATAATTGCTGGTCCGATTGATTTAAGCAGGGTTTTCATGGGGCGGAGGGAGGCTTTATGATGCGCCTAAGGCAGCTCTTGGATTGGTATCGACGAGCGATTCTATCTGAGAATCGTCGAGGTCCATTTGCGCTTGGAGGTTTTCTACTAGTTGGGACATGGAGAGGGTCGAACCGGCGAGATTATTCTGACCTTGTCGCCGAGCGGCTCCAGAGTCATCGACCTCTACGGTAAGATCGGAAAGCTTGTGAACGCCAGGCCCTAAGCCGGTAGCGGAAATCGCATCCGTGACCATGATGGCCCGTTCGACGCCCACGAGATCGATATAGTTCTTCAACGCGAAAAACTCGACATGGATACCATCGGGAATGAAGCAGATCCAGAGGCGGCTGCGGAGAGAAAGGATTCGCTGAATGACATTGTCGTGGCGGGGCAGATCTAAGGGACAGGCGTTCCCGAGATGAGTGGCCATGCTCAGACCGGCATCTATGGCGCCTTCGAGGTCATCCAAGGATGGGTCGCAATGACCGGCAGAGACCGCTACGCGCTGAGAGGCGAGCGAGGCGATCGTAGCGAATCTAGGATCGCATTCCGGAGCAAGGGTGACGAGCTTGAGCAGGCCCTCGCTAGCGTCCAAGAGTTTCTGCGCTTCATCGACAGACGCGGGAACGACGTGGGTTGGATCATGAGCGCCGATGTAGCCGGATTTTGGATTCAGGAAGGGACCCTCGATATGAAATCCAGCGATGACCTGTTCGGCGAGAGGATCCATCGATCGCAAGCGAACAAGGTTTTCGAGCTTGGCGCAGAGGTGGGGGATGGAGTCGGTGATTAGGGTTGCTAGAATGGAGTCGACCCCATCGTCGCGAAGCGCTTGGCAGATGCGATTCAGTTCGTCGGCATTCAAGTCTTTGGCTCCCAAGTCGACCCCAGCGTAGCCGTTTAGCTGCAGATCGAACGGTTTCACAATAGCGAAGCGGATTCGGTATCCAGGAAAAAGTGACAATCAGGATGGTTTTGCAATATGGAAGCGGGGACATCCGGCCTGACGGGGCCGTGCAGAGCATTTTTGACAGCTTCAGCTTTCCGTCGATCGGGGACGGAGCAGATGATCGTTTTGCTTTTCATAATCTGCTGGACAGACATGGATATGGCCTTGCGAGGCACGGAATCGAAGTCCGGGAACCAGCCTTCCCCCAATTGCTGCCGTCGACAGGCTTCGTCCAGTTCCACGACCAAATAGGGGGTCTCCGTTTCGAAGTCAGCTGGCGGATCGTTGAATGCGAGGTGGCCATTCTCGCCGATTCCAACAAAGGCGACATCGATAGGCGTTTCTTCGATGAGTCGGCCGACTCGATCGCAGGTTTCATCGGGGTCACCTTCACCATCGAGAAAATGGAACCCATTGAGGGGAAGGGGCAGCTTACTGACGAAACGCTGCCACAGGTATTTGCGGAAAGAAGCGTCGTGAGCGATGGGCAAGCCGATGTATTCATCGAGATGGAACCCCGTCATCCGAGACCAGTCGAGCGGCTCGGCGCGAAGGCTGTCCAGCATTTCGAATTGCGAAGCTCCAGTGGCGACGATGAAAGCGGCTTCGCCTTTTTCGGAGAGGGCGCTCTGAAGTCGTTCGCGTCCAGCGGTCGCTGCGGCAGCGCCCATCTCCGCTTTGGATTCGAAAATATTGGTATTCATTTATCGGATTCCCTTTAAGCGATGAGGGTTTCAAGTCGTTTGGCGAATTCCAACCATACCCGACGCCCCTCGCCGGAATCGTCAATATCCTGGCCCGCGTGAATGGCGGCTTTGATATGCGGTTCGATGGAGAGCCAGCCATCGTAGCCTGTATTGGCCAGATCCGAGAGTATGCGCGCTTGAACAGGATCCTCGTCCACGTGGCAGGTTACATAGTCGCCTCCATTGGGGTCAGGTTTCGCGCACTTGATATGAACGTGATCGATCCAGTCGCGACACGTGCGATAGTAGTCCCAGGTCGCTTCGATATCATTGTCATGGAGACTGTTGTTTCCGGTATCGAAGATCAGGCGAAAGGCTGGACTGTCGATGTCCTGGGCCAGTTCGAGAAACCCTTCGGGAGTTTCGCCGTATCCGTTGCAGTTCTCGTGACCGAGAACGATGCCCTCACCCTCAGCGATTATGGCAAGTTCTTTTAGGCGACGAGTCGCTTCCGATTTCCAGGCGTTTCGCTCGAGAGGGGATTCCTTGGAATTAGGATAGGACATCACGCGAAGAAAAGGAGCGTCGCATTCTCGCATGCGCGGCGCTACGCGCTTGAGTTCGTCGACATCGACTTGGAAATCGGAATCGATGGGACGGGCCCAATTGGCGATCTGCCCGCCGAATCCGACCACTTTGATGGAAGCGGCTTGCAGGGCCTCCCAGGTCTGGCGCCATTCGTCGTCGCTTTGATCGCACACGTTCTTGCCATCGATCAGCCGAAGCTCGATGGCGTTCCAGCCGAGCTCCTTCAATGTGGATATTTGTCCCTCAAGGGAGCGTTCTGCTTCGTCTGCGAAACCGGTCAGTTGGAAGGGCATAAGGGTGGAAGGATGAAACCCTATGGAAATAGGCATGGCCTCAATCGTCGATGAATAAATGATCAGGGCGACGTTCGCTTGGGCGAGCGAACTGCGCCTTGGGGGTACCAACGAAAAAGGACCGCCGATAGTGGCGATCCTTTGAAATTTTTAGAAGCTTGATTGCTTGCTATTCGGCAGCCGCTTCTTCGGGCAACTTGCTCTGGAGAACCATGGCCTTTTGCAGCCAATAGAAGTTTTCCTGGGTGATGTTGCTCTGCAGGTCCTGAATGTAGGTTCGGGCAGCGGCGTGGTTTCCCGCGTCGACCGCTAGGGCAGCCAAGCGATAGCGGGCTTCCGCGAGATTGCCTGCGTCTGCGTTAGTGACGATAGTCTGGAAAACGGCTTCTGCATCGGCGGATTGGCCATTCTGCAGCAATGACATGGCTTGTCCCATGAGCGCAGCATCTTTGATGGCTTCCTTGGTCGAAGCGGCGGCGCGTTCGTAATAGCCGGCGGCCTTGGAGAATTCCTTGGCTTCGTAAGCCTCGTCGGCGAGCTGCTTGAAGGCGAAACCGCTCAGAGGCTCGCCCGATTCCGCCTCGGCGAATGCCAGTTTGGACGCGCTGTCGTCAGCGGATGCGAAGTCTTCCTGCAGGGATACCGTCGCTTGGGCAGACATGAACAAGCTGAGGTGGTAGATGCCGTACGCGACGAAGATGCCAACGATGGAGTAAATGATGAACTTCTTGTTTTGCTCCCAGAGAATGGCGAGCTGATCTTCGAGATCGGCTCCGCTTGTGGCAGCCGCGGCAACTAAGTTGCGCTCGTCGCTTTTCGGGGTCGAATTCTTGTCTGAGGATTGGGCCATATTCGTGCCAGTTGAATTGAGAAAGAGTGATAGAGCGCGTTTTTCCGGCGATTTAAAGCAATTTCGTCGGGGAGGAGCGCTCTTTAGATCCCCTTGAGGGCTTGTGTGGGTTCGGGCGCTTCCTGCTCAGTCGAACACGACGGTCTTGTTTTCGTAGACGAGGATGCGGTTTTCCAGGTGCCAGGAAACCGCAGTAGCGAGCGTAAGCTTCTCCAGATCGCGACCCTTGCGAATCAAGTCCCGGACGCTGTTGCGATGGGTAATCTGAGCGACGCCTTGATGGATGATGGGGCCTTGGTCCAAATCCGCCGTAGCGTAGTGAGCAGTAGCTCCGATGAGCTTGACGCCCTTCTTATGGGCCTGGTGGTAGGGCTTGGCCCCAGCGAATGCGGGGAGGAAGGAGTGATGAATATTGATGACCGGCATGCCGATCGTATCGAGGAAGATGGATGAAAGGATCTGCATGTAGCGGGCCATGACGACCAGTTCGATATCATGCTGCTTGAGCAAAGCGATCTGCTGCGCCTCGGCTTCCGACTTCGTCTCCTTGCTGACAGGTATATGAACGTAGGGGATGCCGTAGCCCTCTGCGGCTTGGGAGAGCGCGTCGTGGTTGGAGATAATAAGGGCGATTTCGCAGGGGAAGTCTCCCGCCTTCCAGCGAAGGATCAGATCGTGAAAGCAGTGGTCGGCCTTGGAGACCATGATCGCGACCTTGGGCTTGCGGCCTGATATGGCGGTTTGCGTCCTCATTCCTATAGAGTCGCCGAAGTCTTGAAAGGCTTGGGCTTGCTCCTCTGCAGTTTGCTCTCCTTCGACGGCCCACTCCACGCGTTGGAAGAATACGCCTTCCTCCTGATCCCGATGCTGATCGGCGTGTATGATGTTGCCGCCGTTCTCGAATATCCAGTTCGAGACCTTGGCGACGAGCCCTTTTTGGTCAGGACCCGATAAGAGGGCGACGATTCGATTGCTCATTTTTCGGAAGAAAGACGTTAGAACGCAGAGTTAAGAAGGGCGGTTATTGGGAAAACGCCGGGTTTTGCAAACTTGTAGATCAAAAGGTCCGAATAGATCCACGTCTATGAAGCGAATCTTGTTTCACCTTTGGTTGCGTCCTAAATGTGAAATATTAGCAACTTTTGGTTGCTTCCAAATAGTGAATTCGTAGGCTCCTGGTATGGATAACCCATTTCAGTACTCGGGTGTGGCTCAAAAGGCGGCTTATTTGCCGCGGGCGGAGATCGAGAAGCAGCTTCAAGAGTACGCGAGAAGTGGGCAGAATCTCTTGGTTCAAGGACCGCGTCGCGTGGGCAAGACTTCGGTGGTGAGCAATACCTTCGAAGACCTGCAGCGGAAGAAGAAATGCTACTTCTTGAAGGCGGATTTCTTTGGAGTGAGCAGTCTGAAGGGCGTTAGGGATATCTTGGCTCGGGCTCTGGACCAGCTTCCGCTAACCGCCCAGTTGAAGCGCAAGCTTGGCTCGCAGGTCTCGAAGATTACGGGAATGTCCGCGTTCGGCTTTGGCGTAAACTGGAGAGGGAGTCGCCGGGAGCAGATGATCGAAGATATTCTGGAGATGTTCGCAGAGATCAATCGGGCCCGGCCGCTGGTCGTGTTCTTCGACGAATTTCAGTCCTTGCTCGACATGGCCAATGCGGACGAGGTTCTGGGGCGGCTGAGAAGCGAGATTCAACGCCAGTCAGATGTGTTCTACATTTTCGCCGGGAGCGATCGGACGCGATTGCGGGAGATCTTCTTCGTAGAGAATGGACCGTTCTTGAAGAGCGCCGCGCTGCTGGAGGTGGGCTTTATCGAAAGAGAAACGTTCATCCCGTGGTTGGAAGAGCGCTTTGAGGGAGGCAAACGGAAGGTGGATGCTTCCATATGGGCCCCGTTATTCGACCTGGCCAATGACGTGCCGGGCGACGTGCAGCAGTTCTGCCATGCCCTATGGTTGAAAAGCGATCGAGGCGTTCGGATCGACGCTCAGCTAGTGGAGGAGGCGTTGAACTATCTAGTGAACATGCAGGAGAATGCCTTCGTCGACTTCTGGAATTTTCTAACGGAGAACCAGCGGCGTTTGCTAAGAGGAGTGGCGACGATGCCGGATGAGGGACATACGTCGCGGGCTTTCCTGGAGTGGGCGCAGCTCTCTTCCAGTTCCGCGTCGAGCAAAGCGATGGACGCCATGCTCAAGCGAGGCGCTCTTTGGCGAGCGGGCGAGCGTTTGGCCTTTTCCAATCCTGTGATGAAATTGTGGATACTCCGCAGAGAATCGCTGAGAGGAGAGTAGCTCAGGCATCAGACGTAAAAAAAAGCGACCCGTTTGAGCCGCCTTTCGAAATAGCCATCCTGCTTTAGGCTAGACCGTAGCCACATTCTTGCGGACGTAGCTCTGAACGGAACGGACTTCGAAGTCCTTCTCCTTGAGAGCGGCGATGCCGGCTACGGCTGCAGTGGCCCCGGTTAAGGTGGTCATGATGCAAATGTTGTTGGCGTAAGCGACGGAACGGATGTGATTCTCGTCCTTTCGCGGGATCATGCCGGATGGCGTGTTGATGATTATTTGCATTTCGCCGTTCTTGATTAGGTCGAGCACGTTGGGACGGCCTTCGGCGATGCGGAAGAGCTTATTCGCTTCGATGCCGCTTTCCTTGAGGAAGTCTGCCGTTCCGCTGGTCGAGTAAATTTGGAATCCGAGACCGACGAGCTGCGTGGCCAGTTCAACTGCCTTGGGCTTGTCCTGATCCTTTACGCTGAGGAAGACATTGCCTTCGAGTGGCAGGCTGGGCTTGGCGGCTGCCTGAGTCTTGGCGAAGGCGATGCCGAAGTCGGCATCCATTCCCATGACTTCTCCGGTGGAACGCATTTCCGGGCCGAGTCGAATCGTGGAGCCCGGGAAACGTACGAAGGGGAAAACCGCTTCTTTGATGCACCAGTGCTTTGGGCTCATTTCCTCGGTGAAACCGAGCTCGGCAAGCGTTTTGCCCGTCATGATCTTCGCAGCGAGCTTTGCGAGAGGCACGCCGATCGCCTTGGAAACGAATGGCACGGTGCGGGATGCGCGGGGATTGACCTCGAGCACGTAAAGCTCGTCGTCCTTGATGGCGAACTGGATATTCATCAGACCGACGACTTTGAGAGCCTTGGCCAAACGGAAACTGGCCTGGCGCACGATCTCGATCATTTCCTCGCCCAAGGTGTGCGGCGGCAGGGCCATGGCGGCATCGCCGCTGTGAACGCCCGCGAATTCGATATGCTCGAGCATGCCGCCTACGATTGTCGTTTCGCCGTCCGAGATGCAGTCGACGTCCAGCTCGATGGCGTCTTCCAGGAATTTGTCCAGAAGCACTGGCTTGCCGGGCGACGCTTCGAATGCTTCGCGAATGACCGCTCGCAGCTCATCCATGTCGTGCACGATGAACATGCCGCGACCGCCGAGAACGAAGGATGGGCGAACGAGCAGCGGGAAGCCAACTTCGTCAGCCAGTTCGTAGGCTTCGCTTTCGTCGAGGGCCGTCTTGTTCTCCGGCTGCTTGAGCCCGACTTCGTCGAGGATCTGCTTGAAGAGCTCTCTGTCTTCAGCGGCGTCGATACTTTCGGGGGAGGTGCCAATTATATTAACGCCGTGCGCTTTGAGTTGGGAGGCGAGGTTAAGCGGGGTTTGGCCGCCGTATTGAACGATTGCTCCGCTGCAACCTTCCTGGTTGTAGACTTCCAGTACGTCCTCGAGGGTAAGCGGCTCGAAGTAGAGCTTGTCCGATGTATCGTAATCGGTGGATACGGTTTCCGGATTGGAGTTAACCATAACCGACTCGTAGCCAAGTTCTTGAAGAGCGAAGGATGCATGGACGCAGCAGTAGTCGAATTCGATGCCTTGTCCGATGCGATTCGGTCCGCCCCCGATAATCATTACTTTCTTCTTATCGGAAGGAATGACTTCATTCTCTTCTCCGTATGAAGAATAGTAATACGGCGTCTCGGCTTCGAATTCAGCGGCGCAGGTGTCGACCAGACGGAAGACCGTATCGATGCCGAGACTTTTGCGCTTGGCATTGACCTCATTCCATTCGCAGCCGAGGTAGCTGCCCAGTTGGCGATCGGAGAATCCATACTCCTTGGCTGTTCTTAGCAGATCCTTTTCGATCGTATCCAGATTGTACTGCTTCAGTTCGTCCTCCAGATCGCTGAGGTGCTTCAGCTGATGCAGGAACCAAGGATCGATCTTGGTAAGTTCGAAAATCTTCTCCAGCGAGTATCCAGCCTTCAGAGCGTAGCGCAGGTAGAAGACGCGCTCCGCGTTTGGACGCACCAGCTTGCCGTTGATGATCTCTTCGGAGGGAAGGTCGTCGCCGCCTAGCTTGCCGCCGCCGAAGCCCCAGGCTCCTGTTTCCAAAGAGCGCAGGGCCTTCTGGAACGATTCCTTGAAGGTCAGACCGATGGCCATGGCTTCTCCGACAGACTTCATGGAGGAAGTGAGCGTGTCGTCGGCCCCTTGGAACTTCTCGAAGGTGAATCGCGGAATCTTGGTGACAACGTAGTCGATGGTCGGCTCGAAGCTGGCGGGAGTTTTCTTAGTGATATCGTTTTGGATCTCTTCCAAACTGTATCCAACGGCCAATTTCGCAGCGAATTTCGCGATCGGGAACCCCGTAGCTTTCGAGGCGAGCGCTGAACTTCGGGATACGCGCGGATTCATTTCGATAACGACCATGCGACCGGTATTCGGACAGATGGAAAACTGAATGTTGGATCCGCCGGTTTCCACGCCGACTTCGCGAATGACCGCGAAGGACGCGTCGCGCATGGCTTGGTATTCGCGATCGGAAAGCGTCATGGCGGGAGCGATAGTGATGGAGTCACCCGTATGCACGCCCATGGGATCGAAATTTTCGATGGAGCAAATGACCACGCACTGATCCTTGCGGTCGCGCATGACTTCCATCTCGTATTCCTTCCAGCCCAGCAGGCATTCCTCGATAAGTACCTCCGTAACGGGCGAGACGTCCAATCCGTTGGAAACGATCTCTTCGAACTCTTCCCGATTGTATGCGATACCGCCGCCGGCGCCTCCCAAAGTGAAGCTCGGGCGAATGATGAGCGGGTAGGAGCCGATCTTTTTCGCGGCTATGCGGGCGTCCTCGATCGTTCCAACTGTAGAGGAGCGAGCGACGTCGAGACCGATCTTGAGCATGGCCTCTTTGAAGAGTTCGCGGTCCTCGCCCTTTTTGATGGCTTCGGGTTTGGCTCCGATCATTTCGACGCCGTGTTCAGCGAGAATCCCAGCCGCTTCGAGGTCGAGCGATAGATTCAGGGCGGTTTGGCCGCCGAGCGTGGGCAGAAGCGCGTCGGGCTTTTCCTTGGCGATGATCTTGGTGACCGCTTCGACGGTGAGCGGTTCGATGTAGGTCACGTCGGCAAACTCCGGATCGGTCATGATTGTGGCCGGGTTGCTGTTGACCAAGATGACCTTGTACCCCTCTTCCTTCAGAGCCTTGCAGGCTTGAGTTCCGGAGTAGTCGAACTCGCAAGCTTGCCCGATTACAATGGGGCCCGCTCCAATGATAAGAATAGATTCGATATCGACGCGTTTAGGCATGTTATTTTCGTCCGTTCAGTCCCAGTTGAAAAATGCTGGGCTAGGGTGAAAAGAAGCGTTTCCAAACGAATAGCAAGCGCTTTCGGATGGAGCTCTGTCGATGGGGCGAAATCGCCTAATTCGGAACCCCTGAATCGACCGATTCGGAGCAAGCGCGGCTATTCCCTTGGCGACCGGCAATGGTTCAGTTGGAAAGCGCAGCGACTCGATCGTCGACGATTGAGATAAGCTCTTCGAGATTCTCGCAGGCGTTGATTTCTTCCGCTGACACGAGCGCTCGCAGGCCATCGTCTGCTTCAGTGAAGATTGCTGGAAGCGCGGCATCGACGTTCGGGTACTTTTTGTGGAATTCGCGGCGATGGAGAAATTCCTTTTCGGCCTTCAAATTGTTCAAGTAGGCTGCCCAAGTTTTTCGCATGCCCACCATGCCGTAGGTGAAACGGCAAAGACTGCATTCGTAGGTGGAGGGCGACAGCGCTTTGTGGATGGTGTCGGTCACCGCGTTGAAAAGGCCCTCGTCCGCGTTGTATACCAGAATCAGTTTCATAGATGTCTGCTTGGCTAACGGACGAATCGTTGAATTGATTCTGGCAGACCCGGAGGCCTGTAGTCGAAAGCGATGCCTTGGTCGAGCAAGCCTCTTAGGCTTCGGCGACGAACAAAGCTCGCTTGGGCCCCGGATAGCCTTCGACGGTTCGGCTGGAGTCTTCAGGATCGAGGAAGGTTTCCAGCGAATCGAAGGTCATCCAATCGGTACTGCGCTGCTCGGCGGTTGTGGTGACGCTCAAATCGGCCATGCGGATGCCTTTGAAGCCGCAGCGTTCCAGCCAGCGTTCGAGCGTTAGGCAACTGGGGATGAACCATGTGTTTCGCATCTTAGCATAGCGGCCTCGGGGCAAAAGGGCATGGCCTTCGGGTCCATCCACGACCAAGGTCTCGAGAACGAGTTCGCCTCGGGGTCGGATCATCTCGCGCAATTCGAGCAGGTGATCCAAGGGGGAACGCCGGTGATACAAGACCCCCATGGAAAAGACGGTGTCGAAGACGGGTAGCCGGGGCGGTAGCGCCTCGATCCCGAATGGGATGACCCAAGCGGGATGCGACGGCTCAAGGTAGCGTCGCGCTATGAACGATTGCATGACGTAGAGCAGATAGGGATCGGTCCCCAAGGCGAGTCGCGCCCCCTCCGCTGCCATCCGATAGCTGTAGTATCCATTGCCGCTCCCGATATCCAAGACGAGCCGATCTTTCAGAGGGGAGATCGCCTTTCGAATGCGGTCCCATTTCCAGTTCGAACGCCATTCCGCATCGATTTCGATGCCGAAGAAATTCCAAGGGCCTTTGCGCCAGGGGTGAAAAGCCAAAAGCGTTTCTCGAAGCGACGCTTGCTGCTCAGGCGAAAGGTCGGATGGCTGACCGATCGTTACCGCGTCGCTGTCGAGATCGATTCGGCTAGGCGCGACTTGCGGCAGATTGTCGAGCGCTCCCAGCCACTTCGGCATGTGCCCGTTGTTGGAATCGCTGATTGCGGAGTGAATCCGATTGGGCAGCGTTTCGAGCCATGGAGCGAGATCGCTGTCGGCGATGAGCTCGAAAAGAGAGTGATAAGAGGGCGTCGACATGGGTGGAATTACGCCTTGATGGCCAAGATCGAGACGAAGTTGAAGCACTGCAGCCAAACCTCGCAATGATCGAAGCCTGCCTCGGATAGTCGTCTTCGGTGGGCATCGATGGTTTCGGGGATGAGCACATTCTCCAGAGAGCTGCGTTTCTGGCTGATCTCCAAATCGCTATATCCTTGGGCTCGCTTGAAGTCGTGATGCAGTTCGAACAGATCCTGCTGGGTCTTGGCATCTTCGAACTGAACTTTCTCTGAGAGCAGGAGAGCTCCGCCCGAGGAAAGTCCATCGAAGATCCGTCGCAGTAGATCGAGTCTCCGATCGATGGGTATGAACTGCAGAGTGAAGTTCAAGAGGACGAGACCTGCCCCGTCGATCGGCGTCTCCAGAATGTCTTCGCATCGCAAATCCCAGTTACGGTCGCCAATCGCCTTTTGTAGATTCGACTCGCAGCGATCGAGCATCGGTTGAGCGTTGTCGATGCCGACTAGATCGACCGATTCGGAAGCGCCGCTCGCGGAAGCGATCATGCCCGCCCCCAATGAGCATCCGAGGTCGTAGATGCGCGTTCCCGAAGTCGCGTAGCGTTTCGCGATCAGAGGAAGCAAGGATAGCGTCATTGCGTAGCCGGGCACTGAGCGTCGGATCATATCGTCGAAAACCGAGGCCACAGACTCGTCGAAGACGAACTCTCCGATGCGTTCGATCGGCTGAGCGAATAGCTGATCCTTGCCTGACTCCGATTGACTCACGGTTTCAGCCAATGCTTCCGAGAAAATCGCGCAAGCGGATTTACCGCTTGTCGCGTCGCGAATATTCTGCGGTGCTGCCTCTCGTGAAGACGAATAATGGCAAATGGGTCGTGGCGACGCTCATTATTATCGTAGCGACCCTGGCCTATTTCTCGGTTCAGCTTAAAAAGGACATCATGAAGCGTTCGGCCGAGGCTGAAGCGGCGGAATCGGCTGCGGATCAGTGAGGTTAGGCTGAGTGTCCTCGCGCGGTCGCAATGCGCTTGGATTAAAGATCGCTCTATAAGTCGAGCTTCCTCTTGGGATCCTCTCCCGGTTCACTTTGTCCCTATTCCTTCTTGTTTGACCTCGGGCTTGGGAGGCCTATGCCCATTGGGTTCCTTTTCGCCATGAATCGCGTCTATATTAAAACCTACGGCTGCCAAATGAACGAGCGGGACAGCGAGCAAGTCGCTTCGTCCCTGCGCGATCGCGGCTATTCGGTAGTGAATAACGAGTTCGATGCAGACGTGGTATTGCTCAATACCTGTAGCGTACGCGATCAAGCGGAGCAGAAGGCCATTGGCAAGGCGGGCTACCTAGCCAAGCGCAAGAAAGAGGAGCCCAACTTTAAAATAGGGGTTATGGGCTGCATGGCCCAGAACCGAGGAGCCGGACTCGCCGACACTCTGCCGGACTTGGATCTGATCGTAGGAACTCAGAAGTTCCACGCTGTGCCGGATCACCTCGACAATATTATCCGATCCCTGGATGGCCAAGGTCCGAAGCCGTCGACGATCATCGATCTGGCAGAGGAAGCGGGATCGCAAAACGAGATCAAGGACCACATTCCTAAGAAGAATCAGGTCAGCGCCTTCGTTTCCATCATGCAGGGCTGCAACATGAATTGCGCCTTCTGCATCGTTCCCAAGACTAGGGGACGCGAGCGAGCCCGACCGATGGAGCAAATCGTGGATGAAGCGACCGCTCTGGCGGAGCAAGGGATTAAGGAAGTGACCTTGCTTGGGCAAATCGTGACCAGCTACGGACGCCGCGATTTTCCGGTGGTCGGCGGCAAGTCTCCCTTCGTTCAGCTGATCGAGCGGATCAACGACATTCCTGGCATCGAACGAATTCGCTTCACCTCGCCGCATCCCCGCGGATTCAAGCAGGATCTCGTCGAGGCGTATCGCGATGTACCCAAGCTTTGCGAGTATGTGCACCTGCCCTTGCAGGCTGGCTGCAACAAGACCCTGCGGGCGATGAACCGCCCGTATACGAAAGAGCGGTACCGGGAAATCGTCGAATCGTTGAGAGCGGTTGTGCCGGATATGTACTTCTCCACGGATATCATCGTGGGCTTCCCGGGAGAGACTGAAGCGGACTTCGACGAGTCAGCTGCTTTTTTCGAGGACATCGGATTCGATATGTCCTATATTTTCAAATACAGCATCCGATCGGGAACGCCGGCGGAAGACATGCCGGACCAGATCTCCAAGGAGGAGAAGGAGCGGCGCAATCAGGTTCTCCTCGATATCCTGCAGAAACGATCTCTCTGGCGCAACGAACAGCTCATCGGGACGACGCAGGAGGTTCTGGTCGAGGGCCCTGCCAAGAAGGGCGACAAGTACACGGGCAAGACCCGCGGTTTTCGCAACTGCATTTTCGATGGCGACGAACGCTTGATCGGCCAGCTCGTAGAGCTGAAAGTAGATCGAGCGACGCCAAGCTCTCTCTACGGCGATCTCGTCTTGGCGGGAGTGGATACAGACTAGCAATACTATGGAACTGACGCTATTTCAATCGACGTTATACGGCGGGTTGCTGTTCGCGGCTTTGGGGGCCTTGTTCGCGATTCCGAATCAGTCGCTCTCTACAATGGTTCGCGGCTTTCCGCGCTCTCGCCTAGCAGCCTACGTTACCATGATTCTCGGCGGGGCCTGGACGCTCTACATGGTGCTCAATCTGACCGAAGCCAATTACGGAAATTTCAAGCAGTACATCTTCATCGGTTTCGCGATCATTGGATTGCTGTCATTCAAATACGCTCCCGATTTTCTGTCGGTCAGAGGCGCTTGCATAATTTATCTCCTGATTGCGAATACGCTACTTTCGGGCGCGTTCGGGCATTACGAGGAACCGCTGAGGCTTTTCATGGTGACGCCATTGTATGTTGGTATCGCCTTGTCGCTATACCTTGGATACGCCCCTTTTCGCATGCGCGATTTTTTCGGTTGGCTCTTCGCCACGGCCAGCCGGCCAAGAAACTTCGGATTGGCGATCCTGGTTTACGGTCTCTTCGTCAGCTCGCTGGCTTTCGCCTATTAGTTTTATAGAACCATGGATGACTTGCCCGCAGAGGATAGCGCATTGCTGATGATACTGGCCGGTCCGGCCGGCAGCGGTAAAACGACACTGTGCGAGCGCATGGTTGACGAGAACGAGCGCATCGAACGAGTCGTCACCAGCACGACGCGAACGCCTCGAGAAGGCGAGCGTAACGGGGTCGACTACTACTTTTTCTCCAACGATGAATTCGATGCTAAAATAGAGGAGGGCGCCTTTCTCGAATGGGCCAAGGTGCATACGAATCGATACGGGACCTTGAAATCGATTATCGAAGGAAAGCTATCCGAACGAATCGACTTAGTGATGAATATCGATGTGCAAGGCGTGGCGTCCGTTCGCAAGGCGGCCAAAGCCCATCCATCGATTGATTCGCGATTGGTCACCGTCTTCATCATGCCGGCCGATTTCGAGGAGTTGCGGCAGAGGCTGCGGGGTCGTGGTCAAGACGACGAAGCCGAGATCGAGCGGCGAATCGTTTCGGCCGAGCGCGAAGTTAAGGAGTGGCGGAATTACGATTACGTGATCCGCTCCCATTCGAAAGACGAGGACTACGCGGCGATTCGCAGTATTTGGCAGGCGGAAAAACGCCGGGCCTCTCGCTTAGGTTAACGGTCCCGTAATCCGGATTGGCGGCCCCCCGCCCAGGAAGGGACGCTTTATTGGCGTTCTTTTTCTCCGATAGGGCAATCAAGGAGCCCGACAATACGTCTCTCTGACACGGCGAACGTCTCATCCAGCGAGGACGCCCTGAATTTCCACCGACAATCTCCCTAGTTTCCTCTCACTTTGGAACGCGAAAACAAAAGGAATTTGAAAATGAGCGCAGCAGCTGTTTCGTTAGCGGACAATGATGCCGATTCGCAGGTTATGACCAGTACCGCCAAGCCCAAGCCACGACAGGAATTGAGTGATGCGGAGCTGGTTCAAGCTGGCTACCGCTACGCATTGTCTATCGCCCGCCACCATCAGGATGCGGAGGACTTGGTGCAGCAAGCGTGGATGAAGCTGGTTAGAGCCTACGGTAAGGTAGAGGGTACGCCGGTTCTCTTTCGCTCGATCCGAAATCTTTTCTACGATCAAAAACGCCGTAGCAAGATCGTCCAGTTCGAGCCGCTCGACTCTCACCCGGAGAACGGGAAGTCCGAGCCCAAGGGAATTTCCCTGGACATGGAGCTGCTGATGAGCCGTTTGCGGCCAGAAGAAAGCGAGGCTTTGTACCTCAATGTTGTGGAGGGATACACGGCCAGCGAGATATCCGAACGAACCGGATCCCCTCGCGGAACGATTTTAAGTCATATTCACAGGGCCCGCCAGAAGTTGGCGAAAGCCTTGGGAAGCGAAATTCGCGATAGCAAGTAGCGATAGGAAACTACTGCCATGAACGAAAAAGAACTAGATAAACAGATTAGAGACCTCTTTATGGGAGAGCGATTGCCCGCGGAAAGCGTGCAACGCATTCTCGAGCAAGGTCGCAACGAAAAGAAAACGATTTGGTGGCGCTATTGGGCCCCCGTGGCCGCTGCGGCAGCATTCGTCATGCTCTTCTCCTTCCAAATGGCCAAGGATCGCGACCAGGAAGGCGTTTATTTCGATGTGGCCGGCAAGATCGCCATGCGTCACAATAACTCTACGAATCGCCAATTCGAGGTGGAAGCGACCTCCTACGAGGGCGTGCAACGTGGGCTCAAGGATTTGGCGTTCTCCGTAACGCCGCTCGTGAAGGAGAAACTGCTCTCCGCCTACGAAGTGATCGGCGCTCGCTATTGTCAGCTCGAAGGCCAGCAAGCTGCTCACCTAAAGGTGCGCAATCGCAAGACGGGTGCCCTGTGTACGCTCTACGTCGCTTCGTTGAACGGCCCGCTCTCGCCGCTTAAGAGCAGTGATGAGCACATCGATCTCGAAGCGAATCACGTGGACCTCTGGGAAGACTCCGGCCGCTTGTTCGCCTTGGTCGACTAGAGCGAAGCGATTCCATTTCAGCTTTTTCGCAAACGCCGCGCCCATCCGGGTAGCGGCGTTTTTTTCGAACTTGTGTTTCGAGAGCGGGACTGTTTTCTAACGCCTCATTCCAATGCCTGCCCGGGTGGCGGAATCGGTAGACGCAGCGGACTTAAAAATTTAGGGCGTGATTTCAGCTAGAATCACCCTGAGTCACCAGCAGTTCCCTACAGAGAGGAAGGGCTAAAAATCCTTGTTGGAGTATTGGCCTTGAGTCACCCTGAATGGCTTCAAATTTTGGGATAGGGTTACAAAACAGGGTTACAAAACTAACTGGCTCGGTACTTCTTGAAGTTCTCCGCTTGTTCGAAGATTTCTTTGTAGACTTCGTCGCGGTCTACTGGGGGGTAGTCGTTTTCGGCTAGGAGGATGATTAGGTCTACTTTGAGCTCGGCTTTGATGTCGTCGCGTTGGCTCCAGTCGGTGTATTTGGCTTTGTCGTCGACGACCTTCTTTACCTCCTTTGAGAGCTTGATCAGCTTGTCTTCGGGATACTCGAAGTCGTATTTGCGGGCTAATGACTTGAGGATGTCGTAGAAGGCCTTTTCTTCGAAATCGATTCCCATCTCGCCGAAGGATTCTTTCTCCTTCTTGAGGGCGTGGAAGAGGTCGATGATCTCGTCGGTGAAGTCTTCGAGTACTTCGCTGCGTAGTACGTCCTTCTCTTCGCGTTCGTTGTATTTGCTGACGAGGGCTTGGAACTGTTTGGTGAAGTCGACTCCCTTGACTTTGTTGACCTTCTTGAAGTCTTCGATGGCTTTTTTGAGAAGCTGTTGAAGGAGCTTGATCTTGGTATTCGGCAGTTTGATTTTCTCAATTTTGGCGAGGTAGTCGTCTTCGAATATATCGATCTCGGTCGCTCCGTCTTCGCCGAGCTTGAAGATTTCTTCCACGCCATCGCTCTGCAGAGCCTCTGAGATCATCTCGCGCACCTTGGCATTCATTTGAGCGGTGTCGGGCGCTTCGCCTTTGGTGAGCTTGGTGACGATGGAGCGTACGGCTAAGTAGAAGTGGATGTGGTCGCGTTGCTCTTGAGTAAAGGCGTCGCTGCCGCAGCAAATGTCGTAGGCTGCTTTGAGGCGTTTCACGAGGTAGATGTAGCGCTTCTCGATCTTGTCGGTGATCTGTACGAATTCTGCCGCTTGGTTGAGGCATTCGAGCTGCGCGACGGGCGAGCCGCTGAAGTAGGGCGCCGTATCGAAGCTGTGGAAGAGGCGACCGAGGAGATCGAGGTGATCCTTTACGACGATGATGGATGCCTCTACTTCTTCGAAGTTGGTGCTCTCGGTTTTGGAGTACTGAGCGAGCGCTAGGTTCATCTGCTTCTTGATGCCGATGTAGTCGACGACCAGACCCTTCTGCTTGTTCTCGAACTTCCGGTTCACTCTCGAGATCGTCTGGATCAAGTTGTGTCGCTGGACCGGCTTATCGATGTAGATGGTATCAAGGAAGGGCACGTCGAAGCCGGTGAGCCACATATCCACAACGATCGCTATTTTGAAGTTCGATTTGGCGTTCTTGAACTGTCGGTCGAGTTCCTTGCGATCCTCTATACTCCCGAGCATATCGTAGAGTGCCTTCTCGTCGTCCTTGCCGCGCGTCATGACCATCTTGATACGCTCCATCGGCTTGATCTTCTTGGCCTCTTCTTCGGTCAGCTCCATGCCGTCGGCGCAGACTTTGATTTCCGCCCACTCGGGTCGCAGGGCGATGATTTCTTTGTAGAAGGCGTAAGCGATCGGTCGGCTACTGCTCACAAACATCGCTTTGCCCGCTACGGTTGAGCCTTCGTCGACCCGGTTCTCGTAGTGCTTTACGAAATCGGCGGCCAGGGTTTCGATCCGCTGAGGGTCGCCGAGGATGCTTCCCATGTTGGTCGTCGCCTTCTTGCTTTCCTCGATCGCGTAGTCGCTCGCGCCGGAGTCAGCGCACTTTCCATAGTAGTCTTCGATCTCTTGGAGTTTCTTGTTGTCGAGAATCACTTTGGCAGCCCGGCCTTCGTAGACGATGCGCACGGTGATTTCATCCTGCACCGATTCCGACATTGTGTAGGAATCTACTACTTCGCCAAAGACATCTAGCGTGGCATCGATAGGCGTGCCAGTGAAGCCGACGTAGGTCGCGTTTGGCAGAGAATCATGAAGGTACTTCGCGAAGCCGTAGGTTCGTTTGATACCGTCTTCCGTTACTTTGAGCTTTTGATCGAGGTTGACTTGGCTGCGATGTGCTTCGTCGGAAATGCAAACGACGTTTGCCCGATCTGTGAGCAGCTCCGTGTCCTCGTTGAACTTGTGTATTGTCGTTAAGAATACGCCTCCGCTATTTCGTCCTTTGAGAAGCTCACGCAACTCTTGTCGACTCTCCACGCTGATGATCGATTCGTCACCGATGTAGCCCTTACCATTGGTGAAGAGGCCCGAGAGCTGATCATCCAGATCGGTGCGGTCGGTGATCACGACCAGGGTCGGGCTGGAGAGATCCACGCTCTTCATCAGCAGCCGCGCCAGGAAGAGCATGGTGAAACTCTTGCCGCAGCCGGTCGCGCCAAAGTAGGTGCCGCCCTTGCCGTCGCCTTCCGGCTTCCGGTGTTGGAGGATGTTTCGATACAGCTTGGTCGCGGCGTAGTATTGTGGGTAGCGGCAGAGGATCTTCTCCTCCTTGCGCGAGGTGTCGGGCAGGTAAATGAAGTTCCGAATGACATCCAGCAGCCGCGCCTGGTGAAACAGCCCCTGGATCATGGTGTAGAGCGAGTTGATCCCGTCCTTCTCGACCAGGTCGCTGCCGTCCGTCTTGCGCCAGGCGTAGTAGAACTCGTAGGGGGCGAAGAAGGAACCAGCCTTGTTGTTCACCCCGTCGCTGATCACGCAGAAAGCGTTGTATTTGAAGAGCTCGGGGATGTCGCGCTGGTAGCGGGTGGTCAGCTGCACGTAGGCGTCGTGAATCGTCGCTTCCTCGCGGATCGCGCTCTTGAATTCAAAGACGACCAGGGGCAGGCCATTTATGTAGAGAATGCCGTCGGGGATGCGTTTTTCGCTTCCGGTGATCTCCAGCTGGTTGACGATCTTGAAGAGGTTGTTGCTGGAGCCGTAGGTGGCTGCGCCCTCCGCGACGATGGTGGGCACCTGATCCGGTGTCGGTTCGCGAAAGGCGACCAGCCCTGAGTAGTCGATCAGCTGGATGTAGAGATCCTTCTGGGTGTGGTCCTCGCGTTTCAGAAGGAAGCCGTCGGCGACCAGCTTCATGAACGCCTTGTTACTCTCGTAGAGATCGGCGGCGGAGTAGGCTTCGAGTTGGTTGATGACCGCTTCGATTTCCTGCGGCGTGATGCCGTCGGCCGCGTATTGCTTGGCGAGGAAGGCGCGCAGGTCGGCTTTGATGAGAACTTCCTGCGGCTGGCGCTCAATCGCCTCGCCCAACACGTGCGGGTAGCTTTCGGCTTCGAGAAGCTCGATGATGGCTGATTCGAGTTGGGCTTCGGTGAATTTCACTGTTGGGAAAGGGTGTATGCTTGACGCGGATCGTTGGGGGTGCGTGGGAAAGCTATTTCCAAGACTCCATCCTTAACCATTTTCGACAGATACAGGGACCTTAAGCTCTCGGCATCTCGTGTTGTAAGTATAGCGAGGCAAGCAATTGTGATGTAGTGCCCTTCGGATAGTGTTTTTATGGTTGCTTTCATCGCCTCTGGATTAAGGCGTTTTTTTGATCTTGGTTCCGATGCGAGCTGCTCCAAACTTGTACGATACTCCTCGCTAAGAATCTCTAAATCATCGACGAACGGAAGCGTGTGAGAGTTGGAAATAAGTCGTCCTTGTGCGTCTCGATTTGAGTTACCTTGCTCGGTTTTGATATTAGGGGAGCTTGCCCCACTAATCGGGGAGCTCGGTTCGTTAATCGGGGAGCTCTGGTCCTTAATAGGGGAGCTTTGACCACTTTTCGAATTACCGAATACATCTTCTGGACCAGGAATGTCGGCTCCCGTTATGTGGTATACGGCTCCTCTGCTGCTCCCTGTTTGGGATAGGAGTCCTTTGCGGACTAGCTCTCTCAAGCAGCGACTTGTGTCGGCAGGATGGATGTTGGCAAGCGAGCTAAGTCTTTGATGGGTAACGGTGTTTTCAACTGATGCGATGACCAGCGCGATTTGCTCAAAGTTGTTGAGTTGAGTGAACGCCTCACCTAGTTCGGCACTTAGCTGGACGACGATCTCTTTGGGAAGGAGATCTACCATTCGCATCCTTAGAATGGTCTGCTCGAAGGGTTCGCGACTGTCAGCTAGTTCTGGTGGCCGCCAATGGCAATCGACCCAGCTTTGCATGATCTTAGGAATGCCGGATCCCGCCTGATCGCCGATACCGACGTATCGAAACATTTGGTGAAGGAGTCTGTTGCGGCAATCGGGGTGGCCTCCTTGTAGCGCATAGTCGATGGGGATACGCATCATTCCAGGATTTCGAAAGCCGAATAAGTCGGGCCGTTTGACCACCAAAACGGAGCAACGGTCGGTGTAATCGGCATGGACTAATACGTTGCAAAGAGCCTCACGAATAGCGACGTGAATAGGCGAATCGTCGATGCGTTGGTCGTCCGATAGTTCGAAGGGCGTTTTCAGGCCTTCTGTCAGCTTCGGATAAACCTTCCGATAAAAGTCGTATAGATTGCCTGACCAAGTTCCGTCCAATGTGATGCGATCTATCCAACGTCGCTCCGTCTTGGCCCTTGGGCGCTCTTGGTAATCGAGCATGTAGTTGGGGTAGGCTTCTTGAATGGCAGTGTGATTGCCGAACATTAGCAGTCCGGCCGCAGTCAAGCCCGATATACCTTCTTCTCGGTCCTTTCGCCATCCGCCGATTCGTTGAAGAAACTCTCTTCTATCCAGTTCGTTCCACGGGTGATTGGGGTCTCTGTTGGTAAATATCTGGCGATAGATGCGGAGGCTATCCGTATTTAGGTCATCAATATCGAATCCTTTTAGGATTCGGTTGTCGCGACTGTCTTCGGCCTGTTCGGCGAGCATACGCTTTGTCGCTTCGTTCGATTGTCGCTGATCACCCTCGTGCAAGCGCACGTAGGTATTGCCGAGCGGATTTCCATTCAGGTAGACGGGACGCTCTTCGCGGGAAGCTCGTCGTATTTCGATCACTATGAGATTCTTGCCCTCGATGGTGACTATTCGGACTGACGAGTTGCTGAGGAGATTAATGCTGGCTTTGCTGAGATTGTTGGCAGTGTCGAAAAGCTCTTTGGTGACTTTCTCGTGTTGTTCGACGCCGTTCTTGAGTTCGAATCTGGTACCCTTCTGCTTGAGGCCTAGGATTACAGTTCCTCCGTCGGTGTTGGCCATCGCAGAGTAAGTTTCCCAGAATTCGTTGGGAAGCACTCCTTTCCCATCGCGTCCCGCTGCGAGCTTACATTCCAGGTCTGAGGATTCAGATAGAAGTTCAATATCTTCGATTGTATTTATTTCTATCATACTGCTATTTCTTCAGCTAGTTTTACGGCTCCGGGGATGTGGAGTTCTCCGGAGATTAGTTTTGGGAGCAGAGTATCGCGCAGCTTGGTAAGCGTTTGTGTTTCGTGATCGTTGCTCGCTTTTCGATCATCCATTGCCGACACCTCGCTGAAGAAGAGCTTGGCTACATCTGGATCTGGAAACACCATTGTTGCTGAGGCAAGAGCCTGAGCGCTGGCGTTGGGTTGGGCTGATCCGCCCAATATTCCTTCGATGTGGTCGAAGTACTTGGGGGAGCGCATGAACATTCCAACAAGCCTGCCAATCGACCTATCCTCGAACGTGAATCGCACAAGATAGGATGCGAACACTGATTCCTTGGGGCTGGTTACGTACACATTCTCACCCGTTGATGCTCCAGTTCGAGCTACGAAAATGTCGCCCTCGTTGATTCGGTATTTCTCATACTGCTCTGGAGGGATTTCACAGTACGGAACGCTATTCCAATCGATGGCTCCGCCACGGATGTCAGTTATCCGCAAGAATTTTGGTCCACACTTTTGCTCAGAGGCACTTTGTGTCAGTCCATATTGGATAGACTCAGTGCGGTCTCGAATTTCCTGTACCACCCAACCCTCCGGAATCCAGCCTAGCTCTTCGGTGAATTGGAAGGCGGCGGGGAAGAGGGATTTGGGATCAGACAGGGTTGGGTGGTCGACTGAACCCTGTTGGGTGGTGCCGCTCGCGAGGGCCGCCTTGCGGACTTCGGCGCGAGAGGCGAGTTCGTCGGGGATGGGATTGCCGGCGGCGAGGGCATTGTCGATCACCGGGTCAAAGTCCACAAACCAGCTTTTGAAGAGCGCCTGCGCCATCCCTTCCAGCGTCGCATTCATCCGCCGATTCAACTCAATCTTGTCATCCAAGGTGCCCAAGATGTGAGCGATCGCTTTTTGCTCGGGGAGGGGTGGAAGATCTACCGGGAAGCGCCCTAGAACTTTAGCATTTGCGCCTGCTTGAGCCGATCCCGTCTTGGAGCCGTTCACAAAGGCCCACCAACTTGGGGAACGCATTGAATACCAAACGAACTTTGGATGCGCCAGATTCTCATCAATTGCGAACCTGATTAGGTAAGAAGCAAAGACGGCGTCGTGGTTGCCTTCAAAAATGAAGTTCTCGCCCGTGCTATTTCCTGTGCGAGCGACAACGATGTCGCCCTCATTCAATCTGTATTTGAGGTGATCCTTTTCAGTGATTGGACAATATGGAACGGAGTCCCAATTAACCACTCCGTTCTGAATATCGGTAATTCGAAGGAAGTGCGGGCCGATCTTCTCAGACGAAGCACTTTCAGTGTATCCGTATGAAACACTGCTGGAGAGCTCCTCAAGCGTTGATTCTGTCCACTCACTTCCCATACCCCAAGTCCTCCAAGTTTTTCCGAATCACTTCATCCAGCTTCGCCGACTCCTCCATCTGCGCGTAGAGCGTCTGGCTCAGCTCCGTCATCTTGGTCTCAAAGGGAATGCCATCATCCTCCAAGGCCGCGGCACCCACATAGCGCCCGGGGGTGAGCACGTAGTCGTGCTTGCGGATGTCTTCGAGGGTGGCGGATTTGCAGTAGCCGGCCTCGTCTTCGTAGTCGCCGTCTTTCTTTTCCCCACGCCAGGCGTGGTAGGTGCGGGCAATGGCGGCGATGTCGTCTTCGTCGAGTTCCTTCTGCGTTCGGCTGATCATGGAGCCGATCTTGCGGGCGTCGATGAATAGGGTTTCGCCTTCGCGGTTGCGGTAGTCGCGTTCGCTGTCGGCCTTTTTGTTTTTGGTCAGGAACCAGAGGCAGACGGGGATCTGGGTGGTGTAGAAGAGTTGGCCGGGCAGGGCGATCATGCAGTCGACGAGGTCGTTCTCGACGAGCTTTTGGCGGATCTCGCCTTCGCCCTTGGTGTTGGTGGACATGGAGCCGTTGGCGAGGACGAAGCCGGCGACGCCGTTTTCGGAGAGTTTGCTCACCATGTGGAGAATCCAGGCGTAGTTGGCATTGCCGGTGGGCGGGGTCTCGTAGCCGTTCCAGCGTCCGTCGTGGACGAGTTCGTCGGGGCCGCGCCAGTCCTTCAGGTTGAAGGGGGGATTGGCCATGATGTAGTCTGCCTTGAGGTCGGGGTGTTGATCCTTGAAGAAGGTGTCGGCGGGGACTTCGCCGAGGTTGGCGGAGAGGCCGCGCACGGCGAGGTTCATCTTGGCCAGCTTGTAGGTGGTGGCGGTGAACTCCTGCCCGTAGACGGAGATGTCCTTCTTGTTGCCGTGGTGGCTTTCGACAAACTTGATCGACTGGACGAACATGCCGCCGGAGCCGCAGCAAGGGTCGTAGATTTTGCCCCGGTAGGGCTCGATCATTTCGGCGATGAGATTGACGACGCACTTGGGGGTGTAGAACTCGCCCCCGAGCTTGCCCTCGGAGGCGGCGAATTTGCCGAGAAAGTATTCATAGACCCGGCCGACGGTGTCCTCCTCCTTGTCCTCGACGGTGTCGATGTTGTTGATGGCATCGATGAGGGCGGAGAGCTTGCTGCCATCGAGCCCGAGGCGGGAGAAGTAGTTGTCGGGCAAGGCGCCCTTGAGCGAGGCATTGCTCTTTTCGACATCGGTGAGGGCGGAGTCGATCTTGAGGGCGATGTCGCCCTGCTTGGCATGCTGCTGGATGTAGGACCAGCGGGAGGTCTCCGGCAGGTAGAAGACATTCTGCATGGTGTAGAACGGCACCTGGTCGATGTATTCGCCCTTTCCGTCTGCAATGAGCTCGGCCCGGCGCTCCTCGAACTTGTCGGAGACGAACTTGAGGAAGATCAGCGAGAGGACGACGTGCTTGTATTCCGAGGACTCGACGGAGCCGCGGAGCTTGTTGGCGGTGTCCCAGAGGGTTTCTTCGAAGGATTTTGTTTTGGCAGGTTTGCGGGCTGTCTTTTTGGGCATAAACTGGAGTGAGTTGGCTAGAGAGAGGCGTTTCCACCAAATTCCCTTAGTAGGGATAGGTGGAGAGCTTCTTTAGTCAATTTCCATTCCGTCCATTCCCCTAGGCAAAATGGACGGAATGGAATTATCTCACGCCAGATAAATACAACCTTCTCGGTCCTTAATCTCTTTCTCCGCGAGAAGGGTGCTGATCGCGTTGTAGACTGAGGATTTTCCGAGCCCATGGCGCTCTTTCATCCCTTCGACGAGCTCCTTTCGGGTTGCGTTTACTCCATTGAGGAAGGTGAGCACCTTTTCTTTGGTGGTGATGATCTTGCCTCCTGAGCCACTATCAAACTTCTCCCAGTCAAAGTTCGTAGCTTTTTCGAAAAGGCCATTTCCACGATGCCAGACAGTCCGTTCTCCCAGTTTACCGTCGTTGTTCTTGCAGCATGTTAAAACCACCCGGTTGTCTTCGGGATCGTCCGTTGCGGCTTGAAGATGAAATGCGGAACGGGCTACTGATCCAATAACATAAGATCCGGCGAACAGATTCAGAAGAGCCCGTCCCATGTGCTTTTCGTTCTCTTTCGGTTTACGGGTATGATGGATGATTACCAATGCAGGATCGTTTTCGGTAGTGCCGGTTATGGCCCGTAAACTATCGAACGCATCCCGAAAGTCTCTGGCTTTGTCGTCCGAAACTACGGAATTCCAAGGGTCTAATACGATTATATCCGGTTGAAAGCGGTCCAACGCATCTCGGAACTGTTCCCGAAATCCGATTTCGTCTAAACGGATTCCGTAAGCTGGCGGATCGCTTACGAGAACGTATTCATCATATCCTTCTATTCCGTGAATATCCCGTAGTTCGGTATACAGACGCCAAGCCCCGTTTTCGGATTGGAGAATCATAGTTTTGAATTTACGGTGAACCGGTAACCCAAACCAGGGTGATTGAGTCGCTCCTGCAATGGCGAGGGACATCGAAGTTCGACTTTTCCCCACACCAGGAGCACCGCCTATGATGCAAACGCTCCCTTTTGAGAGATGCTTGTCCCCGATAAGCAGACCCTCCTCGGAAGGAGGGTCCGCAAGGATTTCGATCGGAGTCCGGAAATTAAGATATTTCTTTTCCATGGCTCAGATCGCCTCCAGCGTTGTATCGTTCAAGAAGCGTTCAATCTCCTTGAGCGAGTATAGGGGTCTTCTAAGGGCCCTTGATGGGTTTAGAAGTCCACGTTTAGTCAGTCTATCGACTGAGTTAGGCGCGATGCCCAGTATTTCGGCTACTTCGATTCGCGATAGCGCTAGGCGAAGGCCGCGTTTTTCTTTGTTATTAGGTACTTTCATTTTTCTGAAAGCACCTAGTCTAACCTTGAAGCCCCTTAAATTCAGTGGACAGCACTTGCTGACCACTGTCCACTAATTCAATCTAGCTGAGAATTTCGTACCCCTGAAGCCGATACGATGGCAGATCTTCTTAAAACTGTCGAAGTCGTGAGGTAGGTGGGAACCTAGATGATCCTTCATGAATCGATAGAAGCTCTGTACGGACTCGAATCGCTCGATTTCGTCTGCGTTTAGGATGAGAGTCATGTACACGATAGATGCCGAACTTAGCGTTTTGACCTCACCGTCTGCGTTGAAAAATCCCTTCATCCCTTTCTCGATGCCTTTGAGCATGGAACGCACGGTGTCGAAACTTTCGTTTGCGAGAGTTTTCACGATCCCGAAGGTCTGAAGTTGTACCGTAATTAAATTCTCGATATCTATTTCTGCGACCTGCTGTTTGTGCTCCTCGGTTGTATCAGAAGCGCTTCTCGTCACCGAAATGTAGAAACCTACAATGTAGCCTTTCGAGAACGGGGAGTCTTCGTTGCCTAACCAGATTTCGGCGTTCTTGAAGAACTCCCCTCCTAACAGCCGACGTGACGCTTCTACTGCCCAATCAGGTGGGGGTGAGAAGTCGCCTAGTAGATCTCTGATAGAACCCAACATCTCCTCGTCATCTCCAACGAATGAGTAGAAAGCGTTGTAAAGCACTCGAAGCCAGATGCGAGAGTGCTGGTCTGAATCGAGGTCAATTGATGATAGGACGTCTTTCAACGTCTCCGGGCCCATAGAGTCGTTCATATCAAGAGAGGAATATTCGTAGAGTTCTAGATCAGAACTGCTTACGCTGATTTGATTATCGGCAGACAATTGGACCTCATAACCCGAAACTGCACAGGCGTGTTCTCAAGATAGGCATATTGAGAGCGATCGCCATTGTGAGTTTGGATTGTGGAGTAGCTTGTGTAGTGGATTTCTCGATTCTGAATCCCTATATTGATTAGCAAATTTAAATCACTCAGGCCATTCGCTTAGCCATCTCTTGCGAGTGTGTATCCCGCAAGTGCCCGTAAGTTCTCGCTACGAGCAAGCCGCCATCTTTGTGCCCGAACCATGCCGCGATCGTACTAAATGGGATGTTCTCTTCTATGGCATTGCTTGCGAAGTAATGCCTCATGCAGTGATGGTTGAACTTCGGTAATTCGGCCCGTTTGCAGGCCGTTTCCATTGCGGAACGAGCGGTTTTGATCGTGACTATAGTATCGGATTCTGCCGCTGGAAGGCCGGATTCCCGTCTCTTTTTCCGTAAATCCTCTAGAAAGGACCGGAGTATCGGGAAAAGGGGTACAATGCGTACCTCTCCATTCTTCGTTCCGATCTCTCCTCCGCTAACCGTAAATGTATTTCGGTCGAAATCGACTTCCCTCCAAACGATATTCGTCGCTTCGGCTAGTCGCATTCCGGAAAAAGCGAGTAACTTGACGAGTTCAATTGCGTGACGTGATCGAGCGTCGATCGAGGTCATCAGTTCAAGCATTTCGATCAGCGCTTCGAACTCTTGACGGGCTGGCACGATGATTGGTTTTGGGGGATCTTTCCTCGGATCCAGGGATTCCGAAGGATTGCTTAGCATTATTCCGCTTTTGACGGCGTATTTCAGGATACGCTTTAGCACCTGAAGGTCATAGTTGAAGGTGCGTGACTTGACCTCCATTGATCGAGAGGCGGCCCATGATTCGCAATCCGCACGGCTGATGCTAGCCACAACCTTATCCTCGAAGGTCTCTAGCAATCGCTTGACGATGCCTATGTTCCGTCTGGCGGTAGCAGGCTTGAGCCCCGCGTTAGTGTTCACGAGCCAGCGTTCAGCTAGGGGTTTAAACTTCAACCTTCGCTCGCTCGAATCGCTGCTTAGTTCTTCGATTTCGTCTCTGAATTTACGCAAGCGACGCTCTGCCATCTTTCGATCTTGAGTTTTGAGGGTGCGCCTTATTTGCTTCCCGTCCTTTTTTACAAGAGCGAAGTAAGTTTTCGATGATTCATTCTGATACAGGCATTCTGCAATTCTCTTCATGTTGGATTCATGGATTGAATTCGGCCGAATTTCGGCTGGGTTACAAAAGAGGGTTACAAAGTGCTCTAAAAGAGTGCAATACGAAAGTCCTAAGTCGTTGTTGTTGAGTCACCTGCCCGGGTGGCGGAATCGGTAGACGCAGCGGACTTAAAATCCGCTGTCCGTAAGGACGTGCGGGTTCAAGTCCCGCCCCGGGCACCATTCTTCGTGAACTTCTGGATTATTTGCGGAGTCACCCTAATCGCTCTCGGGGGCCATGGAATAGCCCAGAAAATCGAAGCCCCATGCACGGTGTACTCCATCTCGCATGACGTGAGCTTCGGATCATTCCAGGGCGGGAGGCTCCCAGGTTTTGTGGTGCCCCCTTTATGGTTCTCGTAACCTCGACTGCAGGGGTGTGACGAACTGCGATCAATCGGTTTTTTGGAGGGCGGAGGATCTGATATTCATTAATCGAAAGCGATTCTTCATGATCGTTTTTCCGCTTACCGAGACGGATGCTGAAAAATCAAACATCTCGCTGACCCGATCATTTAGCGAGACGGTCGTCACTAATACATCACCTGGCCTCGCAAATCCTCTGTATCTGGCATGATCGCTTTTTACGAGTACTCCTAAAGCGTACTCATTGTGATGAGGATCCTCAGTGTTGAAGTCTTTCATTGGGTTGTATTGGGATGCGATCAATACGCCTGCCGATTGCGTCGTTAATTCTTGCATCATCGCGCCTGGAAAAACCGGAGCGCCGGGGAAGTGCCCTTGGATGAATCCCTCTTTGCCCGTTACCGTTTTTTGAGTTACTGCCTCTTTCGATGAGACTGAGACAACTTTATCGACAAGCAAATAGGGAGGGCGGTGATGGAGGTATTTCGTTACTTCATCAAACTGATGCTGGTAGTACTTCATTATTGCTAGAATCTGAGGATAAGTGTCCTAGTGGGGTTCTATCGTCGAGTATAAAGCCAGGAGAGCAATACCTGACTTCATCGGCTTTTGAACATCCTTATGAGCCGTAGGGGTTTGCTATTAGGCCTGCAATTTTTCTTGAGGGCAGTTGATGAATATCGATGCAAAGACCGCGACCTAAGCATTTCCCGCCCCTTCGGTTGAGAGCCTGATTCGCTTACGATTAGGCTGGATGCGCTATGCTTGGCTCTTGGGTGAGAGATATGATGGCTTTGCTATTCGATCGTAGGGTTTTTCGGTCTCGAGAGAGGCTGCTATCGGATAGCTCTTTAACGATACAAGATAATTAATGATAATGCTTCATCCTTTTTGCGATGGAGGAAGGCTAAAGGACGAATTATGACAACGAAGTTGAGCGTGAAGTGGGCATCGAATCAGGTGGCGCGGCTCCTGATGCAACTTACGCTCTACTATGCTCTGGCGTTCGGGTTTTTGTACGTCGCTCTTCGCAGTTTTCCGGGGCTCATGGATTTGATGCCGCTCGCAGCAGGGCTGGTCGCTGATAGTGGCGAGATAACGAATACCTTCGCTGAGCCGATCGTCTTTTCGAATCTGAGCGCGGACTACGTGGAAAATGCCCTGAAGCTGCTCTTTGCTATTTTGGGAGTTATTCAGGTTATGCTGCCCGTGACGTGGGTCTATTTGAAGATTCGGGCTTCCCTGGATCAGTCCCTCGTCGAAACGATGCTGATCCTGCCGATCGTGGTCGCGGGAGTGGTCATCATCGTCCAAAATAGCTTGGCCTTGGCCTTTTCGCTCGCTGGTATTGTCGCGGCGGTCCGTTTTCGCAATACCCTCAAGAACACGGGAGATTCCCTTTTCATCTTCACCTCGATCGGGGCGGGCCTCGCCGCAGGGGTTAGGGTTCTGGAGATCGCCATTGTCGTTACCGTGGTATTTAACTATGTATTCGCCGTTCTATGGTACCTCAATTACGGATCCCGCAATGCCGTCAAATTCATGCGTTCGCCCGATGAGGAACTTATCGAAGCGGCTTCCGTGAAAGAGAAAGGCGACCGGTAGCGGCAAGGCGATCCAGGCAGGTTGTATTCAGGAAAATGAATAAGCTGAAAACGAGGCAGGTTTTGATATCAATGAAGGCGTTTGGCGCTTTGTTGATCTTCTTCGTGGGCTTGGGCGCGTACGCTAAGGAAGACAAGGCAGTGTATGATCCGGTCGAGAGAATCGTTGTCGTAGGCGATCTTCATGGAGATTTCGATAGCTTTAAGGAAGTCTTGAAATCCGCGAAGCTGATTGATTCCAAACTGCGATGGAAAGGAGGCCGGACCCATTTGGTGCAGTTGGGAGATATCCCCGATAGGGGGCCCGATACGAGCGAGATCATTGAATTCATTCTGAATCTGCAGAGACGAGCGGCGAGAGCGGGCGGCAAGGTCCATGTTTTAATTGGCAATCACGATGCGATGAATGTGTATGGAGATCTCAGATACGTGAATACCAAAGAGTTCGAAGCGTTTGCGACCCGAAACTCTCAACGATTGCTGGAACGGCTCTTCGATGCCGAAGTGGACTGGATAAAGCGGAATTCGCCTGAAGAAGAATGGCCGATGTTTGATGACGCATACCGCATGGATTGGTTCAAGGAAAGGCCTCTTGGCTTTGTCGAACATCGACAGTCGTGGTCTCCTGCAGGTGAAATTGGAAAGTGGGTTCGATCGCGAAACGTGGTCCTGAAGATTGGCGATACGCTCTTCGTCCATGCTGGAATCAGCCCTCATTATCTTGGTTGGTCTATCGACGAGATCAATCGCGCGGCTCGCGAGGAGCTAGCTGGGGTGGATGCGGGCGAGCCATCTATTTTGCAGGGGCAAGATGGGCCGCTCTGGTATCGTGGAATGGCGGCTGGAGACGAGTCGACCCTTCAAGGGCACACGCAGGCAGTATTAGAGCATTTCGGGGTCAAGCGAATCGTCGTTGGGCACACGCCAACGCCTGGCTTCGTCGTGCCCCGCTTTGGTGGGCGGATCATTATGGCAGACGTTGGCTTGTCGCGATATTATGGGCGGAACATCGCTTGTCTTGAGATTGCGCAAGGCCGGGTCTATGCGATTCATCGAGGTGAAAGGATAGAGTTGCCGGGAGAGGGAGACGACGCCTTCGTCGAGTATTTGGAAAGCATTAGGACGATCGAACCTGCCAATGAGGAGGCGCTTCGCTGGATCGAACGCCTAGAAAAGAGAAGACCCGCGGAGGTGGAGTAGAGGCCTAGCGCCCCTTTGCTTTAAGGGCCTTTCTGGCCTCGCGCTTTTCTTGCTTGTCTATATCCTTTTGTATCGACCTTTCCACGACCTTAAAGCTTCGCATCTCAGCAATGAAGGGGAGCTTCGACTTCTCTC